>Ga0181379_1000023_pt1 | contig 69456 bp, 92 predicted proteins | sample 2SPOviralmetaG_FD_130115 | JGI IMG/M metagenome (GOLD analysis project Ga0181379, IMG submission 130115) | Marine viral communities from the oligotrophic San Pedro Time Series (SPOT) site, San Pedro Channel, CA, USA - 2 SPOT_SRF_2009-07-10 | ecosystem: Environmental > Aquatic > Marine > Strait... | reverse complement strand
TACCATGATGTAGATTTAGACATCGAACATTTTGATCACCGGTTGGCTTACGCATTTCCAGAAACATGGTAATGTCCGGGTGCGAAATATCGAGGTATGCGGCATAACTTCCGCGTCTAGTTTTTCCCTGTCTGTATGCGAGACTACTTGCATCGTAGGTTTTGAGATGAGGCATGACGCCAACAGATTTGTCATCGGCAGCACGGATGCCAAACCCAATCCCCACACCGCCACCAAGCATACTAAGCCAGTTTGTTTCGGACAGATTTTCAACTAGCCCCTCCGCAGTGTCGTTAATGTAATTTAAAAAGCAAGATATTGGCATACCTTTTTTGGATCTGCCATACGATAAAATTGGTGTAGAATAAGACAACCAATGTTTGGAAGAATAATCGTATAATCTCTGTGCGTGTTCTTCATTTGAAGAAAACTGTTTACTTACAAAGGCGAATCTTTCTTGTGGACTCTGTTCATCCTCGCGCATATAACTTTCTTTAAGTCTTTGTATTCCTAGTTTATCAAACAGACCATCGCGTGATAAATCTATTTGTAGTCCTAAATATTCTTGTTTCGCCATCTCTCTGTTACCCTTAAACGATTAAACCACTGACTGCCTGTCTATAAGACTTTTGAATATCTTCATTCGTGGGGGCAACAAAAACAATACCACCTGTATAAAAAGACATCTCTTCTGGATTTTCTACTCCACTGACACAGACTCCACGTGCAAATCCCATACCTTCTGGAGTGTTGATTAGCATACGAGGGTCTGTAATTATTAATTTGGTGGTATTTTCATCTTTAAATTTTCCTATGAACTCACCTGCCGCGGTCACTACTGAAATTATATCATTCTTCTTCATTAATTTATGTCTCCAAGTTTTTCTAAAAATAGTTCTGTATGCACTTTGTGAAAGTTTATTCCAGGGTGCATCAAGTCTCTTGCTATGTTATATTTGGTACCTATATTATCTTTATATGCTTTCGTACCCATATCGTGTCGGGTCTTACAATCTATTACGATCAACTCAACTCCATGCATATCGCACCAAGTATGTATTGCTAATAAATTCTTTGCGCGAGATAGTATTCTCTCGCTCGGGTCTAATGGTAGATTAGTTTTCCATTCTGCATTTGACCATGAGCCAACATTCTCTAAATAAATCTCTCTGACTATAGGAGAGTTTTCTAACATTAATACCGTCTTAGATTTTAGAGTAGTTAACCAAGTATACAGTATTCTGAAGGAAGAGTCAAGCGAATGCATTGGTAATGATAAATTAAATACGGTTCTACCAGTGCGTTTTTCTATCATGTCAGGCCATGTCATTTCTCTAGGTAATCCAGTGCCAAATGAAAGTGAATCTCCCACAGCAATAATAGCATCTTCTTCTGGTACGAACTCTTTATTTCTAAAGCCATAACTATTGAAATCGTATGTAATTTCATAATCTAACCATCCAGAACTTTCAATCTCTTCTTGGCGTTGTTGATTCTTTTCCCAATTTTCTTGACTGTCTGTTGAGTACCAAAATTTTCTGTTGTCCAATTTAGTGTCTGGGTTCATACTCTCTCGCATGGACTCAAGAGGAAAACCAAACTTAAATTCTTCCATCATGGTACTAATAAGTTCAGGAGAATCCTCTGATTTATCCCAGTACCCCTTACGCAAAATATTACTGGTTTCATAAAATGAGTTTGCAAATGGTGTTTCAATCATTCAATAATGCCTCTAATGAAGGTGTGTTACGTGGTTTATAAACTTTTTTCCAGTACTTGGTATTTTTTCTTTTACCATCTTTTTCGTAAATCTTCATACCTTCTGGGAATTTGTTTCTAATGAATTCAAGTGCGCCATAATGTTCGTCAGTCTGAAAATAATCATCCAACTTCTCTTCATGCATATCAGTCCAGATTACTCTAGAGTCTTGCATACTTGATCTAAGAGAACCATTGTCATACATCCACTCTGTAGATTGTCTGGTATTGATACCCTTAGATAAACATTCATAAATGAACAACACATCCTCTGCTACACGAATAGAAGTTATATCCATTTCATCAAGTACTGGTGATAACATTCTACCGTCAACAAATACCATAGAGAATATACCTTTGGTATCTACCCATTCAGCATTTGCTGGTGGTGCTTCACTATTTGATGCACCCGCAATACCAATATCGTCTTCATCTAACCAAGATGATAGTTGCTCAAAGCACCGCAAAATCTCAGATGAAGTTGCAGGCTGTCTGCTTGTCTCCATGTTTGATTCGCCTGTCCAGTACTTTGAGTTTCTTCTCTTTAGGGTTATATCATCGTCCACCACTGCGTATTTTACGGCACCAGCGTGTTTATGAATAAAGTGTCTAGTCTGTGCTAGTTGTGTCCAACTACCTACAATACTCTGTGGTATCTCAAGGTACTCACAGTCATAGTTGTACAGGTGTCGCTCATCTGGTTGGACTACCATTATGACTTTCTCTTGAAGTTCACGAGGCAGACTTTCAAAAAATATTTGATTGTCTGCTCTTCTGACTGTAGGTATATAGATGCTATGAATCAAGATTATCGACCGCTTCTGTCACATTAGGAAACTGTGCTTCAATAACTTTCCAAGCTAGTTCAGCAACTTCCATATGCTCTGCTTGAGTGCCATTTGTTTTACGTAACTGACAATAATGAATCCAGCTTCTGAGTGTACCAGACATATACAATGTAGTCATCGTGTTACCTTCTGGTAAAATGGCACGTGCTTGTTCTTTTGCGATGCCATTGTCTAATGCCCACTTGTATAGTTTTTTAATTTTTTCTGTTAGTTTGACCTGTTGCATATTCCACTCTTCAGCAAGTTCGATTTGCTTAACATCTTTACGGTCAATCGCTATACTGTTCTGGCGATTCTTTTTGTCTTGTAGTCGCGCTTCACGGGTTACGAAATCGTTAGATACCGCATACCGCTGACTGAACTCTTGAAAACTAAAACTACGATGGCGAATAATCTGTCTGGATATGTCTCTGGTAGTAACTATTTCCATAGTCATAGATACCATTTCAAACGGAGACCAGTGATTCTCCTTGATCAAGTAGGAAAGTAATTTTGGTGCAGTTTTTTCGTTGTTCTGATTCCCTGGGTTGCTAACACGGGCGGCATAAGCTACTAGTTCTTCTGCCGTTCTTGTTCCCGTGATAGCACTTGGGGATGTCAAACCTATCAATTTTACTGATTGTTGCATAATATAGTCCGTGGTTAAGGGATTAGGTTTTTATTTTTTCTTTGCTGGTGCTTTTTTAGTACCTGCTTTCTTAGGTCTACCACGTCTTGGTTTACCTTTGACAGCATCAACTACATCGCCAGCTTGGTCAGCGACATCTTTTGCGGCTTCTGCTACATCTGAAATCTCTTCTTTGACTCGCTTAACTCTGCGTTTAGTCTCAGTTTTGATTTCGTCAACGGTATCAGTTACCTTATTTTTAGCATCCGCCACTGCGTCTTTCGCATCTTGGGAGGATACCACACCGTCTTTGTTGTAGTCTAATACACCAAAAAAGGCTTTGATCTTTTGCCAAATCGTCATGTTCAATTTCTCCTAACATTTTTTCCATGAAGATAATTTCATCTGAGCCTGAAGACCAGCAAAAGTATTATTACGTATTATATCAGAAATACGTTGCCGTGTCAACCCACTCAGTACCATTTCATTAATATCTTTACCAGAAACTTCGTCTGGCCAGATACAAATGGAATACTGCAAATCTATATATTTCTTCATTAACTTACAGATTTCAGTATTCTTAGGTTGATTATCAAATACGATATTCAACCGTTCTTTGGGCAAATTGAGACTCTCTATCTTTGAGAAACTAGTTCCCGATACAGAGATCGCATTGTCCAAAAATAAGCTATCAAGTTGTCCTTCAACCACTGTGATTTGCTCATTCACATCGATCTTATCAAGACCGAATACTGTTGGTGCATCTTCATGCACCTTAATAATAATGTAACGTAGAGATTCTCCACGCATTGCTCTAAGTGCTACCGACAGAAGTTTTCCATTACCGTCAAAGAAAGGAATGGCTAGCCGGGGTTCTTCTGTTTTAATAGACTCTTTATACTTATGATTCAATTGAACCACGTCTTGGATATTATCAACATAGTACAATCTATCATACGCACTTTTTGGTATAGCCCGTGACTCACAATATTTTACCGCTTCATGATCATACGGTAAAGTATCAAGTCTATCCATTAAACTATCTATAAGACTTTTAGGCTTGGGTGGTATGGGTGCAAACTGTTCACGAAACTTAGGCTTAAAGTCTGGCAGTTCTGGTTCTTTATGTGAAGTGAATTTTGATTGTCCGTTTTGATATCTCTCAAGGACATATTCTTTGTAAGATAGCTGATCTAGTTGCTTCAGCATATTACCAAAATTTGTACCATAATCACAGTTGTGGCACTTATAGAACATACCACCTTCTTTGCGGTAAAAGTAACCACGCATCTTACTCTTTTTCTTTTGGGAGTCGCCACAGATAGGACATCTCACGTTGAAGAGATAATCGTCTTTTCGTTTAAATCTTTCGAATCTATGGGATATTAAGTTGAGGTATTTAACGTCAATATATAAACTCATGATATAACCCTGCCATTTAGATCACAGTATAACTGGATCTATGTAGAATGTCAAGAGAAAAATGATAAAATTTCTAGGAAAGTTCCTATAATAAAGCCACCCGCCATTGCGGCTCCAACACTGATCCATTGTCTACGTTCTACAGACTTCAATCTACTTTCCAACTCGCTCTGTACCTTCTGATTTGCTTCCATACCAGTTCTGAGCATACCCTTAATTTCGCTCATGGCATCTACCAGCCTCTTGTAGTCATCTCGGAGTTCTTCCTTGATTTCTCTACTTTGGGTAGTAATTCTAGAATGCAACTCTTTTTCCATTGCATCTTGTTCTTCTCTACGTTTTTCTACCAATTGAAAAAGTTCTCCAGTATCTATCGCAGTAGCCGCTATTCTTTCTTCATGCACCGCCAGTAATTGGTTAATTGAATTAGAAACTTCACCCATTTTATCAATGGCGTCATCTAATCTTCCAAACAACCCCGAAAGGCTATCAACATTTTGCTCCAATAGAGCGACTTTCGTATTAAGTTCAGACTCAACTGGCATTTTTCTTCTTCTTCTTTCTTCGGTTCATGGGCATCAGTACTGGATCTCTGCCCGGTTCACCCTTAGGACCTATTCCAATGCCATCAATACCACCTGCTCCCACTGACATTGCGGCTTCGTCTGTGAGAAATGACTTAAATGACATAAGGTTATGATCTTCTAGTAAAGTGGCTTCTTTAATAACATTTTCATCTTGCATATACAATTCTAGTAGATCGAGGTTATCTTCTGCTTCTTCGCCATGTTCTCTCAGTATAGCAACTGCGGCGGCAAATGTCAAGAATCTTCTTGCATTCATATCAGAAGATTTTAACAATGAAGACTTAACTTTAAGAACAAAACGAGTCAGCATTGTCCAAGAGTTGCGTTCTTCTTCTGTCTTAGGATTTCTTAATTTTTTACCATTAGCATCAATGACACCCAATTTATACGCATCAAAGTCCTCAATCTTAGTTGCGAACAATCTAAGAATTCGGTAGACAATTAGTGCATCAATTGTACGTGACATTAAATATTCCTAAGTAAATTTATGATCTCAAAATTTAGTGGTATATCTGTTTCTTCTATCTTAACACCACCAGTCACAATTTGTTCCATTGGCATTCTATTTAAGAATACCAAAAATGTTTTCAATATGGACCAATGCTCTTTATCTATTTTAAAAAACAACATTGATGTAGCAGATTTATCAAATACATTGTATAAGACTATCAAATGATTGATAATCAATCTGTCTTTGAGTACACCGCTACTTTCATATCTATTAAATAATCTTTTTAGGTACTTAAATCTCTTAGTATCTTCTTCAAAATCATCTATACCAGAACATTCTGGATTGTTATAATTTTTAAGTGCATAAACCAAGAAAGTATCTTCATTCAATTCTATCATTAAGTAAATTCTTTATATTATGATACGGTAGCCGTACCTCCAATGCAATACCACTTGTCGTTCAAGTAAATAATCTGGGCAGTGTCACCGGCGTTAGCGAAAGCAATCGAACTGTGTCCTAGCTGTGAGTCTTGAAGCGTCACAGTATTAGAACCAGTGTTCGATGTCATGATGATGTTCTTTATCTGGCCAGCTACACCAGCAACAATAGTACAATTTCCTGATGTTGAAGGATTTGTAATTAGTGTCGTATTAGTTGCAACTGAGATGGCACCCGGTGCGGCAATAGTATCTGGTGTGCCAGCAATGCTAACTTTACCAGAAAAAGACACCGGGGTAGGTACCGTAGCAAATACGTTGGCAATAGTAATATTTTTACTATCACTACCAGCTACGAGGTACAATTTGTCAGTAGCGGCAACAGATGTTGCCGCCGTGAGTTCACTTACTTTCGAATCAGCCATTTAAATACTCCTATTGTTCAAAGTATTTATATTAGCTTTCAGTCAGTGTGGCAGCGGTAGATGTTACATCATCTGCGCCTGTTGCACTGATAACACAACGGTACTTATTAGTTGAAAGACCTGTGTTGTCTGAAATATTCAAAGTAGCTGTTGTTGCTGTGGTGTATACACCGGCATTTGAAATGTTACTAAATGATCCTGTACCACCTGTCTGCAACTGCCACTGGAATGTCTGTGTGCCACCAGAACCAGAAATTGTAGAAACTACAGCAAACGACTCTGCTTCTCCACTAGCTTTAGTGCTATCAGAAGGCTGAGTAGTGATAGAGATCAAGAAGTCTTCAAACTCTGTATCTTCAGCATCGCCAGTAATACCATTCTTAGATAATGCTACTAATGTTTCTGAGATTTTACGAGATCCGTTAGTTCTTACGTGAACCCATCCAGCATGACCAGCACCAATATCTGGGTTGGCTGCCATTTCGTTCTCATCTACACCAAATGTAGTTTCAGATGTGTAACCACCAACTGAATTAGAACCAATAGATTTAGGCTTTTCGCTCAATGTGTAAGCGGCGCCTGCAGATTGTGCTACAATAGCAGTACCAGCGGCATTAGCATTTACTACCGTAGCGGCAGTATCAGATGCAATTGCAGTAATTCTGAAATCGATTGAGTTTGCGGTGAGAGTGTCACCAATTGCGCTTTCAGTAGTGAAAGCTGTGCTAGTTCCAGTAACAGCACCTGCAGTAGTAAGTGCTATGGTACCTGAACTAGTCTTATCGTCTGTTTTTCCCCATGCGGACATGATTGTGTTCTCCTAGTTTTTGTTTATACGTGTTTTTTAAAGTGATCGATGCTTGTATGACCGTGAGACTGCATTTTTTCTTTGTCTGCTGGCTTACCTGTCATATATTTATTCAAGAATTTAGCGGCGTGTCCCTTGCTAATTGTATGGGATTTTCCGTCTTGAAAAGTTACTTTCTTTCCAATAGACATTGCCTTTCTCAACTGAGGGACGATATGCTCTACGCTCTTGTCCGTCTTCGAATTATGCTTTACGTCTGGCTTATCTTGCTTAGTAGGTGCTAAACCTCTGCTGTCCCGCGCGGCATCTCTTCGTGCATCTTCTGCGGCACCTTCTTCAATGGCAAGTTCTTCTTGCTCGGCAGTATACTCATTGAATGAGTCTAGATAACCAACTTCAAAGTCTTCATTCTTTGCGTTGTGCGCTCCATCTACTGCATTAAAGAATTTCTTTTTGTCTTCGTCAGACATATCTGATAATTTCTTACCAGTCTTTTTCAGCATCGCTTGAAATTTATCTTTGTACTCCATCTCTAAAAGAGATGTAATTTCTTCTGTTGTCCACTCTTCAGCGTATACAAAACCTTTTCTAACTGCCATCTCGCCGCGGCTTGCAGTTACTTTGCGTACCTTCTGAGTTTTTGGATTAGCAATTAGAGTATCTTTCTTTGCTTTTGGCTTTGGTGTTTTAGATCCAGGAATACCATAACCAACCGGCTTATTCATTTGATTTTTCTTAGTCATAGGACGACCAGATGCTCTTTGAACTTCTCCACCTTCAGCAACAACTTCTTCTTTCTTGATGCCAGGATCAGTTTCTTTTTCAGCAGTGGCTGATTTTTTAGATGCGGCTGCGGCTTTCTTCTGTGCTTTTAGCCTTGCATCTTCTTCCGCGGCAGTAGCCATGTCTTTAAATGCACCTTCACCTAAATTATGTTTTTTCCATACGTCTAACGGGGATGGTCCGGTCTCTTCTTTTTTCATTGGGTATCCTTGTGGGGCAGTTGATTTACCATATACTGGTTCCATTTTACCAGTTGCAGGATTTTTCTTTTGCCCAGTTTGTACTTTGGTTGTTTTTGATTTGGTTCGATTAAAAGAGTTAGATTCTGGATCTCGGTCCATCATGCCTTCTTTTTGCATGGACTTGGTACTACTTGAGTATGTATTCAACTCATAAGGATGAGTACCACCTTTATTATAGACTTGCACATGAATCATGTGCTTCTTACCAGATTCTTTATGTTTAGCAGGAATATTGACTCTAGTTGTTTTGCCATTTCCTGGCTTCTTGGAGTCTAATCCAATATGCTGTGCTTTATCATCAGGACTAGAGTGAATATTATCTCTTTTTGCATGATGTGAAAATGCATGATTGACTGCATCAGTATAGGACTTGTGACCAGTTTTATATTCGCTACCTTCAGTCAAATCGTCTTCGCTTACGAAATCTGCATCTTCAATACCAGATAGAATTGCTTCCATATCTTCGTCTGTCAATGTTTCTTCATCATCTGGATCAAATGCTTCGTTGCGCTTATTCTTTTGGAATTCGTTGAACGCTTTACGTCTATCATCGTTCGCTTTCTTTTCAGCTGGCGTCATCTGAGATACTGGCTTCTTCACTGCTGGTGTATCATATGCTTCATCGAAATCTTTTCTAACATACTCTTTACCACCGGCGCCAATGTCTGATACTCTTGTTTTGATTTTCTTAGGATCGACCTTAACTTTAATCATCTTTTTAGGTTTTTGTGGCGCGCCATATTCATCTAGCTGTTCTGCTTCTTCTTTTACTTCAGGCTTGTCATGCGAATAGCCCATCTTCTTCATGCGTAGATGATCTTCTTCTTTATCAGCTTTGTAACCTTTACCAGTTTTAGGATCGTACATCATATGAGGTTCGAATTCTTCTTTAACTGCTTTTGGTTTACCACAAGACTCACAGATTGCATCATCACAATCACAATCACATGAACAAGTTTCTTTTTCTTCTTGTTGATACTTGTTCTTTTGGGTGTTTTGTTTTGCTCTATTAAATACTGCATCGTCCCCTAAGACAATAAACATAAAGCTATTTAACAATGACTTAACGGCATCTCTTTCATTGGGTGCCATAGCTTTACCATCATTTAACTTTGCAAGACCCCTTTTTAGAATAGGAAGTTTAGCAGGTGACATTAAGCCCTGACGAACCAGCATATCTAGACGCCTAGATTGATCGGCTTCTAGAAGTGGTTCTCCCTGCATAACATCTCTAATTTGTCTTTCAATTGACATTGGGTTATCTCCTAAAGATTATTTGTAATCATATTTATAAAACTACGATACCCAGGAAAGTTTTTTATGCTTGTATTCTTCAATTACTTTCTTCCTTTCTTCTACTGGTGGGTGCATTGTTGTACCCAACTCACTAAATGACTTTAATAAATCTTGTTTTTTGTACCCTACCGACGTCCAGTTGGCTTGATTGAAGATTGGAATACCTCTTTCCCAGTATCTTTTATGTCCATACAACTCTTGTTGGCACCCTAACCACGCAGTTATAACATCCCAATATTCATTTTTCCAAAGTACCTGATGCATATGGTACATAGGATTATTTGGATCAGGCTTCATTTTAATCATTCTATTCTTGTTGAAATCATCAACATTTGGATCATCTAGAATTGCTTGAAACTCTGCATCAATATTGTCGATCTCTATTGGTTGTGCCCTTCTATAATTGTATTTATCAAGGTTTGTGGACAGTATATTACTGCGAATTATAGAGTGTGGTCCTGCCATAGGTATACTTAAATCGAACATAGACATTGCTTCTCTTTGCCAATTCTTATCTATCCAATCAAATGTCCAATCTAAAGTTTCTCTTGTCTCATCTGGCAATCCCCATATAAAACTCATCTCACCTCTATAAAACCCATTTTCTTTTTTAAAGTATTCTTTTGCTTCTAATATACCCTCAAGAATCTTTTTAGGGTCCCCACCTTTACCCATTGCTTTTGCAGAATCTCTGTTAGTAGATTCAATTCCATATAAATGGCTATTGAATCGCATTCTAGCCAGTTGTTCTAGATCGCCTTTGCGCTGTGTCATCAGGTCAGCACGTATGTAACCAGTAAAATTTACTTCAAATGGTAATTGCTGTACTACATCTGCATACTTTGTTATCTTATCCGTGTAATCATTAAAGGTATCATCCGTGACAATATAATCTGTTGTACCCCATTTATCATAGTTGCGCTTTATATCTCGCTCAAAGTCTTCTGCTGATCTGGTATGGTCATCCTTCACACCAAGAATTGGAAAGTTACAGTATGCACACTGAAAACGACAACCACGTGAAGTCTCAAATGATAATGTTTCTTCTGGTCTTACAAAATCTCTTTTTTGATATTCTATGCCTATGTTTTGCCATGGAAATGCATTATACTTTTTCGTTTCCATACAATCTATGACTTTAATTTTTGGTGCGCCAGGATATATTTCTTTTTCTTCGTATTCTGGATTACCTTCAAGTACTGCACCGACACCCAGTTCACCATATCCAACAATACAATAGTCTATATTTGGTATACCAGCAATTGACCATAATCCTTGGCTACCAGCTATTGTTATTACGTCATAGTTTTTCTTGACGTATTCAAAAAGTTGTACTATATTGGGAGTGGATAAGTAGAAGATTCCACCAACACCTACCATTTTGGTATTGGAGTCTACTCTGCTTTTGACTATTTCGACTAGTTCTTCATATGTCCAAGAGTGTAGATAGTCAACTACTTCTACATCAAGATCATATGTTTCTCTGAGGTATGTGGCAACTCGGTACGTACCAGAAGTTCGCATTGCCATTTCGTATGATGGCTCGGTACCCATCTCACTTACTTCATACGAGTAAGCGGAAATACCCGTAAACAATAAAACGTCTACTGCCATAATGTAACTCTAGTAAATTTTTGTAAGATTATATCCAACAGGTTCTGTTGTTTTTATCTCATGTTTCCTTTTGTCAATATCAATAAAGATAATATGTTTAGGAGAGAGTTTTTTAATATTTTTTACTCGCCAAGTTTTAGGTGCGCCTTCTGTCACTCTACTGCCGTCTGGTAGGATTGTTGTCTTGCCTTGAAAGAAAACGGTTAACTCAAATTCCTCATACCAGAACTTGAGCCACCATTCTTTAAGACTCGACTTTCGCACCACCACGCCACTGTCTGCAACTCCAGTATCCTGCTTTAGTTCTGTCTTTTTTGTTTGCACAGTCATGTCGGGCTCTAAAACTTGCTCTTGCTTTTGGGTCATCTCGTTTAATTTCCATGTTTGGATCACCAAATGAAACTTTAACTACATTGCCTTTTGCATTTTTGACATATACGTAAAATTTCTTTGAACCACCACGTTGAACTTTATTTAGCGAAACTTTCTTTTTCTCGCCTTCTTCCATGATTAGAATATCTTCTGATATCAAATCTTCATTCATTGCGGCACAATCATCACAACAAACTTCTTCGCTTACTGATTTCCAACCACCGCCAGCTTTCTTGTATTGCTTGGCAGCCCAACCATTTGCATATGCAGATGGATATACATCAAACTTTGATTTTGCTTGTGACTTGTATTTAGACCACAATGCAGGCTTTGTTGGAACATTCTTTTCTAAAAAGAGTTCATAATCTTCACGAATCTTTTCTAATTCATCTGGGTAATCTTTATCACCCTTCTTTGCGGGTGCTTCACCACGAGCCTTTTTTGCTCTGATATTAGCCCACAATCCTTTTTTATTTCCTTCTGAAATAAACTCATCAAAAGTTTTCAAAACAAACTCCTCTTTTTTATCTGTAGAAACCATAACGGGCTTTCCACCTTTACCCGATCTATCTGCTACTGGATCTTTTGCTCTTTTTCTTCTAGCGGCAGATGCTCTATCATCTTTATCCATGCTATGTGCTTTTGATCGAGGCATACATTTTGGTTTGCCTTCCCCTGGCTCTCTAGCACAATCACCCTTAATTTTGCCATCGGTACCTACACGTACCCAATCGCCTTGCTTACCTTTACCAAACCATTTTCTAAGGTCTTCTGCTAATTCTTCATAAGTCTTCATTTCTTTTTAGCCTTAGCTTTAGGTGCTGGTTTAGATTTTTTTGGTGCTTTGACTTTAAACTTCTTAGCTTTATACTTACTGCCAGAACCACCTTTTGTAATTTTAAACTTCTTAGCGGCTTGTGGTTTACCACCGCCACCTTTCTTAATTCTTTGTAGTTCGTTCTTACGTACTAGTGGCATCATACGAACGGCTAATCTCGCTACTAGAGGTGCCATTCTTTTTGCCATGCCTTCGATACGTGCTTTCTCTTGTGGTGGCATCTTACTTACATCACGACCTCTAGCAAATCTCTGCTTGATTACGTTTCTTGCACCACGTTGCGCTCTCTTTTTAATTCTAGCTGGATCAGCGGCTCTTCTAGATGCTCTCATTCTAGCAACTTTAAGTTTCTGTCTATTTCTTCTAGCCGCAAATCTGCGCTTCATTCTACCTTGAACAGATAATACTTCATCAAGTACTTGTTCTTCTAATTCATCTTCCAATTCTAAATCAAAATCTGGTATTTCTTCAATGTCTTTAAAATCTTGCAACTCTTCTTCGTCATACATTCCAAGAGCAACCATATCATCGAATGTCATTTTATTAATTTCATCTTCCATCTGAAGTATTTCTACTTCTGAAAATTCAAATTCATTTGGTGCATCTGAAACTGCATCGTCTGAGTTGTTTTGTTTGTACTCTATGTCGCCCTGACCAGGAGTCATATCTTTGTAGTGTTGAGTACCTTCTGGAGTTCCCCAATGGTGAATATCTGAGTCATATTCTTCTTTAACCATATTAGCAAGAGTTCTTGCATCTATCTTATCAGATACTTGACCAGCAACGTTGAGGGCATACCACTCAATACCATGTCTGGTCCTGCCACCACCTTCTCTTTTCTTTCTATCGTATACTTGCTTTAGTATTTTCTTGGCGACATTGTACTTATTTCTATGTACTGTTTTAGCAAGAGGATCAAGCATCCATCTTGGTGCTTCATCAAGTTCTTCTTCTTTGACACAATTCGGGACAATTCTTTTCCCCTTCTTTTTCATGCCCTGCTGTTTCCAACCTACCCAACAGGCTTCATCAACTTCATCTTCTGCTAATTTATTTTCTGGCTCTTTAGGAGCTAACTGTGCAAGTTTTGCCCTACGTTTTTCTGCTTTACGTTGCATTGAAGACTTGCCAATACGATTACGCATTGTTGTTCTGTTTCTACCTATGTCTTCTTCTTTTATTCCACGTAATTTTTTCTGGCTTTTTACCCATGTTCTCGCTCTATGGTTTGCAACGGGCTCTCTTGTCCATGCACCAATTCTTCTGTAGACTGACATGGTGGCACCCTGATAGTTTGCACCATCTGAGTTATCAACAATAAACATATATCTACCAAACAAGTTTTGAAATCTACCAATATTATTTTGTACATCTTTCCACAAATCTGCTACTACTTTATCTGGAAGAGTTCTGGGTCTTGATTTGTTTCTTGCTTGTGCTGTTTCTAAGTCAGTGTTGACGAATATCATCGCAACATCATAACCAATTGATCTGAGTTTATTTGCTTGATTGCTTATTTTTTGATAATCTTTACCAGTACCATCAATTACTAAACCAAGCCTACCATCTATCCATTGTTCTTGTCTTTTATTTGTAAGAAGTTTGGCTCTGTCTCTGATAGACTGACCTTTGCTAGAAAATATATTGTCTGGTGATGGTTCCATGCCCACTTTAGCTAAGGCTCTTTCGAAAGCATCATCAGAATTTATCAGTTTCAAGCCAAAAGATTGTAGTCCAGTTTGACCCACAATAAATGACTTACCACTGCCTGGTCCTCCAGCAAGGAAAACTGCCTTGAAAATTCCAGGGTCATTTATACCCTCTTCAAGTGGGACAGGGTCAATAAAATCTAAGAATGTTTTATCCATAAGGTTATTTATAATTAAACTAAAGCTAATACCTTGCTGAGTGCCGAAACAATAGTCTCTGCGTGAATTTTCAATTTTTCATCTTTGATACTACTACGAATAGCCTCAACGTCAGAAAAATCAGCAATTAACTCATCATACTCACTACGAGTAATATCACCTTCGTTTAGATAACTCTGTAGTTGTAAAAGTTTATCTTCGTACTCTTTTAATAATTCTTCTTCTTGCATTATGTTATTCCTTCATTATTTTTTGATGCGTGATCCCGTTAAAGCAATAGCATCATCTGTTGCCTTAACAATATTTTCCCATTTTAGTTTACAATAAACTTCTGAAGGATTTTCTCTATTGTAAAACTCTTCAACTAGTCCATGTAACTCCTTGTAAAGATCAGTACTAGTATCGTTCATCGTACCCGCACTATATATCTTCAGCCACAGAGAGTTTTTATAAGTGTCTTGTGACAATGGACATCTACCCTCACTGGTAATAGCATCAACATTAAGTTCTACTAGTTTACCATATTCTACGTTATCAAATTTATCAGCAAAAAGATTGCCAATATTGGCACAACCAGCAAGCGATAATACAATTCCTACAATAATAATTCCTTTTTTCATGTTTCCTCCAAACGTTTCATTAACCTTTCAGCCCTGTTTGTTACTTGATCGTACCATCTAGAATCTCTACCTTCAACTGCGGCAGTTTTCCAATCGCCTTCAAGTACAGCGGCATTCATTTTCTTAAACTTACTGAGCCTTGGTCTGCCCATATTGAACATCATATTGACCAAGATTTGCTGTACGGTGTCAGGTAGTTCTCCAAAGTTCCCTTCTCCGTATAGAGTGTTACACTCGGAGATGGCAGTATCAAGGTCTCGTTCAAAACACGCCCGGACTCTTTCTTCGTCAACTGGAGTTCCAACTGCCCTTCCGAATTCCTCGTCACTTTCGAGGACAAGGTGACCGACTCCAAAGGTTGGATAGCCGAGGTGGTCGTTATAGATGACATATTCTACTCCTTCGTCAATTTTTAGTTGTTCAAAAACTGCTTCTCTATTCATTAAAATGTTCCTATCTGTTCTTTTAAGAACCTTGAGAAAGAGGGGCGACTTTGACCCTCTTTAAGTTGCATACCTTTACGTACCGCGTTAAATAACTTTTTAGCACTAGCATCTGTTGCTCTAGGATTAAGACCTTTCTTAAATGATGCAAAGTCATTGTTGCTAACAAAAGTTCTCATTTTAGTGCCACTAATTCCAGTAACGCCTTCTGCGTCTGGATCTCTTTCACCGGCTGATACTATTGAAATTTCTTTGAATGTGTAATCCTTACCATTATATTTATCTGCTATTTTTTGAAACTCTGCAACTCTATCAGACCCAGCAATCATTACTACATGAGTAAATCCTTGCGTACTCATCTTTTTAAGGTGTGCAATGAAGTGTGGTTCTGCTCTAGAAGATGCCAGAAATTTAGTACCTGGATGGATACTTTTCAGATAAGTTATTTTATCTTGTGCGGTAAGAGGATTTTTATGTTTGTCTTGAGAATGACTCACAATCACACGATGATCTGCCCTTCTCTTCTGGGCTTCACTTCTTACTTTGTCAACTAATTTGCTATGACCAGCAGTTGGAGGGTTTAGTCGACCAAAAGCAAATACTATTCGCTTTTCTCTTTCTTCGTGGATTGTTCGGAGTTTCATGGTTTATTCTCTGCTAATAATTAGTACGTTTGATACTATTTATAACAGAAAAATAAACTATCTGTCCCATGCTTTGATTGCTGTGAAGTTGTTGTAACTAAATTCCATTCTGTCAACTAGTTTTACTGCTCTACCAGATGTTCTGTCAATAGCAACATACCCTTCTGGGTTTACTACTTTGAATCCAGTTGGAGTTCTGACAAATGTATTAGCCAATTGTTTTATTTTATTTAGTTTGGAAACTATCATCATCTTCGCAGATATTAATAAGTTCTGGAAGATGATGACGTTTACAAGTAAGTCTGTCAACTTACGTAGATCACGGAGGGTCGCTGTTTTTCTGTCCTCAATCGTTTTCTTCGTTTTATCAGTTTTAACTTTTTCCTGTTCTTTGTCGAATTTTTCTTCGACCCAAGTTAAATAACCTTTTGCGTGTTCACTAGGATTAGTAATTTCTTGTCCAACTCTTACTTTAGAATTTGTATATGTTTTTATACCAGCACCAACAAATTTACCTTCAAATGATGCTTGTATTCTTAAAAACTTTGTTAATTCAGCAGATGATATTTTGTTGAATGCTTTTCCAACTTCAGACAATTTAGCTGTTACTTGGTCTGTTTCTGCTTTAGTAAATGTGGCTGTTCCACTGCTATCTTTATATGTTGCGTCATCCATCCAAACAGAAGAAGGTTTCCTAAGACTTCTGGTATCTGCTCCGAAAGATGCTTTCATGTTTTCTAGTGACGTTCCCTTATAGGTAGTATGCCAGACCACCCCGATCTTGGCAGATTTCATTTTTCTCTCTAAGAATGAACCTTTGGGGATTGCGTAAACGATTGTGTTAGGTTGAAATGTTGTGTACGACTGACCATCTATCCTATCTGTTTCTAGGTCAGAAGAAGTAAACATCAAGTCACCTTGAAGGACGTTTGTAATACCTAATTTGCTAAACTCTGTTAAAGCAGTCTTGAATTTAGGTTTTAGTGGAGCGGGTAACCTTGCATCAGAATCTATTTCTCTTGCAGTCTTATATAAAAGTGGTGTTTTGTTAAACACTGATTTTTTTGCTACAAAGAATTTTCCATCAGAAGGATCTACACCCGCAAAAATAGCTGGAGCTCCATCCCACTTTACTGTCATATTAATAGACGTACGGGAGTTTCCAGCCATCATATCTCGTAAAGACCGCAAAAAATTGACAGAGCCTCTGGCTCCACCAATTCCAAAATTTAATATTTCATCTTCAAGATGTTCCAAGTGTAAGTTCTTACCTTGGGCATCTTCAGTTAGAAATGTTGAGAATCGTTTCATTCTTCTTTAACTTTTACTCGCGGTTTGCGTTTTGGTTTTTCTTTAATTTCTTCTTCCTCAACTGTATATGGTTCTGAGGTAGTAAAAATCTCTTTTTGTTTTTTAAGGTCTGCCCTTGACTTTTTCATTTTTTCTTTTAAGTCGTTAGCAATGCCTTTCAATTCAACAATTTCTTTTGTAAGAGCCTTGTTGTTCATAGATAATAAGCCATTAACTTTTTCTAACTTATTGTTAGCTATTGTAACTTCAGCCAATTCTCTTTGTACCATTAATAATTGAGCGTAAACATCGAATTTTTCAATATAGTCAACACGCAATGCATCTTGTAGTACTTTCACTCGCTCTTCATTATATAATTCTCCTTCAGATTTTTCTTTAGGAGATTCAACATCATCAGTCATATTTATGTATTTCCTCTTCTACGATACTCTTACCATGGTATAATTGTCATACCTACCAAGTTTAGTAAGATTTCTATAATTACTAATCCGATAAAACCACCAAGCAACTGCCAAGCCCACCATTTCCATCCGGTAAGGTTTCGTGACCATTCTGCTAGAGAACTATTGTGCGCTTTATCATACGCACCAGTTTTATCACCAATTTTTTCTGCCCAATAATTGGGGTCTACCCAATCAGCTATTTTTTTAAGAAACTTACTCATTCATTGGTCCACCAACTTTTTTACGAACTTTCTTTACGGTGTCACGGACTTTTACTGAAGTAGGGTCTTTCTTACCATACTCAGCCGCCAGTGGTGAATATGGATTTTGTTCAGAAATGCGAGACAATACTTCTTTAAAATCTCCTGTTGGTTTCACACCATCACCCCGACCACCAATAATTGCAATACCAGTAGGTACTTTGACTATTGCTGGATTATTTTCCATCAGTTCTTCACTGGCTGAAATGGACATAAACTCTTCCCATTCTTCACCGGTTTCTTTATTTCTAAAACTATACGTAGGCATAATTATTTCCTTTTTGCAATACTATATATACTCCAAGGACACGATTGTGTCCTTAATAATATCTTCATATGTATTGTCATCTTTAATAACGACTATTCGGTCGCTTATATCATTTACTCTTTCATACAATTTACCTTCACACTGCAATTCTTTATCTTTCTTGTAGTGCTTATACACTACTCTTACTCTTTGCACTGGCAATACCTCTATAATGGCGTCCTCGGCAGGATTCGAACCTGCGACCTACGGTTTAGAAGACCGTTGTTCTATCCAGCTGAACTACGAGGACTTAATGGTGTCATTGTACCCAATGGCACAATCTAGAATTGAAAGTGTATCAACGTTTTTTGTCATATACATAAGTGCTAGTGTATCTTTAGGGAAACACGCACCACCAAATCCTCTTTCTTTAGTTACTTGCGTATGGCTATCTCCAATTCTGGGATCGCCTATTATATGGTTTCGAATAGATTCAAAATCTAATCCTAGTTCATCACATAAATCATATAGTTGATTGAACCATGCTACCTTAGTAGCCAAGAATGCGTTTATAGCATACTTTGTCATAATCAAGTGTTCAACATCTTTTGCATGAGTGTATTGTTTGTATGTAAATGTTTCACATGAGTACAATACTTTCCACCAAAAATTCGTTTTTTCACCACCCAATAAAACTCTTTTATTTTGTTTTAAGTCATTTTGTGCGTGATCTTGGCGTAAAAATTCTGGTGAGAATGCAAATGGATTTTTAAATTTTTTGTTTATATATCTCCAACCCTCTAGATCAATGGTACTCTTAATAAGTATAGGAGTTTTATGATTCTTAATTTGAGAGATAACATCCACTAGACTTGAATAGTTACAAGAACCGTCAGCATTAGCGGGAGTGGGTAAACATAAGATGATGCCATCAAAGACATAATCATCCACTCTATTAGTATTTATACTTGGATCAATTACATATATTTCATGGGAATCTTTGAGAGCATCTAAGTATGTACTACCTACAAAACCACAACCAACAAGTGCTATGTGCATATCTTATCCAAACAGATTATTTAATAAACCAGAAAGAAGGATAATGCCACTAACTCCATTTAGTAGAATCAATGCTCTATCTTTCCACAAGAAAGAAACTATAGACCAACCAAATATACCAATCAAACTTAATGTCTGGTCAACCCATTGCAGTTCAGGTACATTAGATGACCTAACTGAAATTGCCGATAATATAAAGAAAGATGAAACCCACTTTAGATACCAATCTAGTGTGTATTTAGGTGTGGCAGATTTAAAAATTCTTTTTGAATTTTGTATTTCTTCTTCGGTGTATTTAGGATTTAGATAGTCGTGGTGATCTTCTTTTTTCACCATTCTTTTTTATCTCCGAACTTTTCGTTTTCAGCATAACCAGCATTATACTCTGCAATTTGATCATCGGTCATATCATGCTCTTCAACGAGTTCCGACGCATGAGTAGCGCCAGTAAAATAGTGAGGATTAATACCTCGGTGATAATAGCTATCCGCTGACCCTCGGTCAAACGGACCACCATGTCGCTTATCAGTTCCCAATTTCATATTCTCCTACTTTCACAAATTTGCGCCTTGCTTTACTATACTGTTTCATAGGTGCTTTGAAACGCTGTACAGAGCCGCCTGGTGCTTGGTACGCAACAAGCTGACCACTATCATTGACATGATATATACCATTTACTACGCGCTCACACCCCCAATCGGTGACTTCTTGAAGCATCTGGATCATGCAAAAGCCCTCTTTTCGAACTCATCGTAGGCATACTCTGTCGCTTCTTCGTCAGACATACCGTGATCTAGACCCTCTTCATAGAGGCGTTCTAGTAGTGCTTCGTTATAGTGATTGCTCATATTCTTACTCCAAAAAATTATAAGAGGGGCGTTTTCATTCCCCTCGCGGATGTTCGGTCATCAACCTCTAGAGACTTTAGTAGGTCTCTCTAGCGACCTAACCATTACGCGGCTTCTAGCATTGAAAATGGAACAGAAACCGAAGCAGTACTACCTTTCCAAGGCATTTTAACAATGGCTTTTTTAGGGTTCATCTTCGTGATAACACCAGGTGTTTGCTTGGTTTTTTGAATCACCATAACATTCTGACCAACCGAAAACGTGGCTGTGGCAGATATGGATTTGATTTGTTGCGCGATTTGGATGATCTGAGACAACTCGGACTGAGTCATTGTTAGCATCTCGTTCTTGATAGTTTGTACATTCATAATATATTCTCTCTCATTGATTAACTTATACATACATTATGCATGGAATCGCACCAAATGTCAAGTAAAATATGAGTAAAATATGAGGTTTTTTACGCACATTACCGAGATATGCGTAAATCCATAAGGTTTTTGAGCGTATCACAGTCTTCTTCAAACCATAACTGTAGTGCCAGTCTCTCATTCTCATTGTTCTCTACACCATGCATTACCTGCGTGGAGAAGGCATATGCGTTATCATAATCTAAATGCGAATGCGAATCATTCTCAACTTTATATAGGGTAGTTGGAGCGAAACATTTGCCGACTTGTACCAATGGGAACACAACGGCTGTATTCCGACCATAGTCTTTTCCATCCACGTGGGGTACTATCACCGCATTGGGTGCTACATACATGAGAGACATTCTTGTTGGTCTTACTGGAAATTTATTGGCTAGTGTGTCTAGTGCTTCGTTAGAATCTAAGATAAGAATATCTAGATTGGTGTAATCTTCTCCCACAGTATGCTTGTGGTAATCATCGATGCGCTGACGGTGTGTCGACCATAGAAGATCGACTAGATTAGGATGTAGAGTAATGTCTACTTCAAAATGTTCCATTATATAATTTACTCTTCTTTACACAATATCTCGCTTGCTTTGGTTTCCCATACAAATGGAAATATGCCATGGACAATTAACACGAATGCAACTCCCCATGCAAATCTTAAATGTTGAAAATATGTTACGTCATTCTCTTTCAAGTGACTCATATATTTTTACTTCTTAGTAAATGCCTGTGCCCCGAAAAATGCGGCTACGATACCGGCAACTGCTACAAAATATGTAGGAGCCATACTACCTAAAGTAGATTGTGCTTGGTCTAGTCCAGCTAGTGAAGCCATAACAACCGCAAAAGGATACAACAACATACCACCAAGAGCAAACCATGCCATTTTTCTTTGGGCATCTCTCATCGCATCTTGATCTTCAAGTTCTTTACGCTTGAATTCTAGATGCATTTCTAATTCTCCGTTAGAAATGTGTCCGTCGCCATTTACATCGGCATCATCCATGCCTTCTACAGTGCGGTAACCTCGACTATCTACTCTTTTAGTTCCTTCGTCACTAGTCGTTGTTGTCTTGTCCACTGTTACTTTCAGATCGCTCATCGGTGTTCCTTTTGAATGTATCTAAGAAGGACTTTTTCTCTGGCGTAGTCTCCTTAGACTTGTTGATAACATCCAATTCTTCATCAGTTAAGGTCACAGTTCTATAATATACAATCACTTCCTTGGTTTCTTTTACAAATCTTTTTATTTCTTGTAAATTGTATGCCATTAATTCGTAATCACCGGGTGTCATGGCAAAAAATACACCACCCGTTTCTTTTTTAATTTTTTTCTGGAACTCCTCGATGTTTTTATCTGAAACAACATACCAATGTGGTTCTTTCATGTCCACTGGTGAGGGCATGAGTGGTTGTTTTATAGGAGTTTTGATCTCTACCGTTTTTATAACCACTTCTCTTGGTGGTTGCGGTATTAAACTACATCCGTTAAGGAGTAGGATCAAACTTGAAAAGGCTATCAGCCTCCAAGCTATCGAATACGTCTTTAGTTGCATTGTTCACTCTCGGTTCAATTAGTCCAGGTTTGGCATTCGCAAGTTTACCGAGGTCATGTCTCTGAAATATACCTAAGTATCTGTCTCGCTCTGCTATAATTTCTTGGTTCTTGGCTGCCATTTCTATGATGGCATTGGATTGATTTTCGTAGCGGGCTTCCATCGTGTTGATGGTATTTTCTTGCGTGGCAAATTTAGTTTCATATGCCGCGTTCAATGATCTAAGTTCAATCAATTCATTTTGTGTTGTGGTGTAGTAAAAGTATCCACCTATACCTAGTGATACGATTATACCAATAAATAATGAATTCATATTTCACCTCCTAACAATTTAGCAATTCGGTCTTGCTGTTCTTGAATTGCTTTCTCTTGGTCTTTTAAAGATTTCTCTTGAAACAAGTTCTGTTGTTTCTGGTGTTCAATCTCTTCTTTTTGCTCATCAATATCCATAATGCTATTTATACATTGTTAATTATGAGGAAACCATTTAATTAAAGTGTAGTATGCTATGTCAAATTTATTTGTATTTGCTTTCCAAGGTTTATCGTGGTGCATCTCATGATTTATATCAGCACCAAATACTACCATTTTGTCTATTAGCTTTGGCATATGTCCAATTATGTTCAATGATATTAGTTGGAAGTAAATCATAAACAACATGAAGAAGTACTCAGCTAATCCTATTGTCATAATTAATAATGATGCAACAACAAAAAATATTGACCAGTAAAACTGTCCTTGTATGCGGAGTCGAGGATTTCTCCACAATTGCTCCATATATTTCTGATCGGGCTTTCTCCTAAATACAGTTATGTTTTCCCAAAGACTTCTTGTGGGTCCATGTGGATCTACACCTACAATATCTGCTGTATCATGATGCTCTCTATGCACGGCTGCCCATCCAATTGTTGCACCTAAACCAAACCCTGCACCCAAGATCAAGAATATAACTTCTAACCATTTAGGACATTCCCACGCATTGTGAGAGATACATCTGTGATAGTAACCTGATACTACAAATTCTTTAAACACAAAAGAAATGGGGACCAGATATAATAGTCTCCAATTGCCTAATAGAAATAGTTGATAAAGACTGAAGCCAGCAGAGAAAAATACTAACGATTGTAGTAAATTACTGGAGTCAGAAGATAATACTTCATTAATTTTTAGCCAGATATGTTTCATGACTTTATTTATGAAGTTAAAAATTAATCTTTTCTAGATTTACTCTTTGACCAGCACTACTATTATCAAAAACTGGACCATTATCTTGACCAGAATCAGTTATGTTTTGTTGTGCAGATTCTTCTAAGTCATACAATCTCATTTTGGAACGATCAACACCGATCATGAATCTTTTGTTTCTGGTAGGATCACTGTATCGATTCTTCAATTGCTTTACCATAATATGACCTTGTTGTTCTAACTCTTCAGTACTAATCAAAGCAAACATAAGGTCTGCTGTTGCTGGTAAGCCAAATGATTCTGAAGTATCAGTGAGTTCAACATCGCTATTATTGTAACCACCTCTAGTAGTTTGTGTTGCAGTTACAATTGGCAAGTCTTGCTCTACTGCCAGACCACGCAACTCTTCTGCAATACTTTTGATGATTGTATATGAGTTGGCATTGCCACCCCTTATTCTACTGGAAGTGCAGATATTAAGATAATCAATAAAAATAATGTCTGCACTAAAATTCTTTTTGAGTTTGAGTTCATCAATCAATGCCTTGAAGTGTCCTGAATGAGCAGAAGCAGTAGGATATTCTTTTATGATTAACTTACCATTAACTTTGCTTTTAATTTTTTCTACACGATCACTAAACATTTGCTTAGATAAATCTTTTAAATCTTGAATGGCAACATTCATCATATTAGAGTCAATTCGTTCTGCTATACGCTCTTCTGCCATCTCTAAGGTAATATACAAAACATTTTTGCCCTGTGTAATTGCAGAGGCAGCCATATGACACATGAACAAAGACTTACCAACACCAGTACCAGCAAGAGCAACATTCAATGTCTTATTCAAGAGACCACCTTCAGTGATCTTATTGAAATAATCTAGATCAAATGGAATCTTTTCTTCTTCTCTGTGATAAAAGTCATAACGCTCATCGGCATTCTCTACATAATCATGACCGATGTTAGTATCAAACCCTACACCCAATGCAGTAGATAAAATATCTGGCAAAGCATCTTTACTGTACATACTATCATTACCATCAATAATTTGTATTGACTGCATGATAGCATTGTACAATGCTTTTTGTTTACAGAAGTTTTCTGTTTCATCAATCAGCCACTGTGCAGGATTGTCTGTAATTTGAAGACCATTAATGATAGTTTCACATCTATGATACAAGTCTTCTGTGACTGCTCTATTTTCTTGTAGACTTAACAACAGCGCAGATTTAGAAGGCAAACTATTGTACTTTACAACAAAGTCACCAATAGCAATAAATACTTGTCGAGTATCTGGCTCTGTAAAATAATCTTCTTTGACAAACGGAATTACTTTTCTTAAATAATCTTCATCATGACATAAGTGTGCAATTATAATTTGCTCAATATTATCCATTCATTACTTCCTTCTCAATTTCACTTACACATGGTGAACACAGATACAACTTACCATTATCACCTTCAAAGCAGATTGCTTCATCTGTTTCTTCGTTTATAGAATTTCCACATCTATCACACACTGCCACTAGTTACGCCTCTTCTCCATATGCCTCTGCAATATCATTAGCATTTACTTCTTCATTCATAATTGATTCACTTGAAATTAGATATCTTTTTTCAATCCAAGAAATAAATGATTGGTCTGTCAAGATTGGTAACCAGAAATCTTTTGTGTAAGTTTCTTTTGCACGATAACTTTTTCCATCTTCGCCATCTGATGCTACTTTGTACCAACCAACTTTTGGTTTGATTACATGACCAGATTCCATTGCCATATCTAGAAGACCAGACCATTTACTGATGCCACCTTCAAAAGAAACTTCAAGAGGAATCTTAGATTTCTCTCTGACATATCTGGACTTTTCAACGTTGATAATAAAGTTGTAACCAGTTAGATCAGTACCTTGTTTTTCTTGTTGACGACCAATAATAAAAATGTTATCTGCTGAGTAATAAATTCCAGTACCACCAGATACAATATCTTTCGGGAACATACCAATCTCTTTATACGTATGGTTTACCACGACTGCTGGAATATCTTTCATAGTCAGATGTGGTGTGATCATACGAAACAAAGACTTCATCTGTTTGGCTCTAGTCATATCAGCAACAGACTTACCATCAAGTGCATCATCAACTTCTTTCTTACTTGCTAAGTTACCAACAGAGTCAACGATAATTAAAACGTGATCATTTGGTGTGAAATCATTTAGTTGAGACATAACATCATGCTTTAATTGCTCAATATCTGTGATAGGAGTATGCATAACTCTATCAGTATCAATACCAAAAGACTTGAAATAACCTTGCGGTGATCCAAACTCTGAATCATAGAATAGTATCACAGAATCATCATACTTGTCAAGATATGATTTTGCCAATAGCAATGCGAATGCAGTTTTAAAGTGCTTACTTGGTCCAGCAAATACAGTAAGACCAGGCGATAAACCACCATCTAGTTTACCAGACAGTGCCACATTCAATGCGGGTACTGTTGTCTGTACTAAATCTTTTGTGTTAAAAAACTTAGAGTCTGTTAAGACACTAGTTTCTTTTATTGTAGAATTCTTTTTAATTTTTTCAAGTAGGCTCATTTATTTCTTCCTCTGTTATTTTCACACCATTCTGAATCCAGACTTCACAGTCTTCTGGTTGCCAACCTTGTTCTTCAACAAGATAGTCCCATCCGTTTTCATTATAGGCTTCTTCAAATGTTTCTTCATCAACTTCTGTTCCATGGAAATAAATGTCTTCCGAACATCCATCCCAAGTAGAATCTAGTTCCCAATTTTCAAACGATGATACTTCGAATGCTTCTTCTGGACTTTTCATTGCTAGATCAATCTCAGTAAGTTCATTAATATTATCATCTTCAATATCAATCCAGTATTCACCACCTCGCCATACTATAGTGACTTCAATAGAACCTTTCTCTTCTGCATGGGTATAAAACTCCGATTCAACCACAGACTTTTTATACATAGGTTCTACTCTGAATCTACGAATTTTCTTTTGCATTATATTCTCCTGTCGAACATTATATCTAATAACAAACCGTTTGTCAAGTTATTTTTATTGAAAAAGTAAATGTTGTAGTGAGGCAACTGGTCTAGTATTCCACTTCAAAGATTTAGTAATCGTATTAAGTGGTTCAACAAACGCTTTCTCAAACATCATTTCATAATCAACGTATTGATGTAGATCAAATTCGGGTGGCAACTTACCCATAAATGATATGACATTTTCTCTAATTAAGTTTGGTTCTTTGAGATACAAGAACTTTACCTTGTCACCTTCTTTAATCAATTCATACCGATTGGTCAATTTAGAACCCTTGAGTTGATGATTATACATCAACGCACCACGAACAGCAATAGGCGTACCTTTTGAATAGATACTACTAGAACTGGTATACTTGGCAAGATTGTTGCACCCACGTGGGAATGCAATCTTTTCGGGTTCCATATTTTTGAATTCTTGCCAATGATTCTCTACAAAATCTTGTAGTGCTTGTTCATCTGAACTAAGACACAGTGCTACAGCGTCACGTAAAGACTGCCTAACTGGTGCTGGTGTAGATGATCTTACAATCTCAAGACCCATAACTTTTAGTTTTGGTTCAGAGTATCGAACACCTTCGTTGTCATATACATTGAGTGCATATCTTTTCTTTGCAACAAAGATACCCGTATCAGCAATCGCTTCACGTTTGAAAAATATCTTGTCTTCAAAAGCATTTGTATATTTGGAAAGATTGGACATGGCTTTGTTGATGCATGGTTCAATCTTGTCTTCAGTGATCTTATCAAGTGCAGTAATAATCTGGTCGTGAGATTTGTCTTTCAAAAACTTCTCTACCAAAACATCAAGTGTAATATAACAAGAGTCTGTGTCAGTATAAAAACTATACTCAACATCTTCAGTACCACAAAACTTGTTTAGGTATTCATTTACTGCACGGGCAGTTTCACGAATGATGTACTGACCAGTAAGAGTAATACCCTCTGCAATACGCTCATCAAAGTATCTAAAATACTTATTGCCCATGGCACCAAACAGAGAGTTCAATTGGATCTTTCTAGCCATCTGAAAATTATTGTACTTAGATATATCAGCGAGAAGGTCTTTGTTCTTGGTCTTCTCGTATTCTTTCTCTGCTTCTTTCATCAACTTCTTATATCTTTGACGATCATCAAAAAACTTTTGAGTTATCTCTGGGAATAGACCTTGACTTTTTCTATCAAAACAAAAGCCATTGGCTGCCATAGAGGCATTTCTAGAAACAAGACCACTAGTATCATAACGTTTTTCTAACAGACCATCTACAGTACAGTCAAGTGGTTTGATATCTAAGAACATCTCTGGTGATAGATTGTGTTGCATAATGATAGACGGGTATAGTGAAGTAGCATCGACTGATACAACCCACTTATACTTACCAGGTACAGGTTCTTGTACATACCCACCTTTGATACCACGACTGGCTTTATCTTGCTTTTGTGGTATCATTATATTTTTCTCTAGCAAGTGATTGAACAATAGACAATCCCACGTTCTAACTGAAGAAAAGATATCTTCAAAGTTACACTTGCAGTCATATGCCATAGTGGCAATTAACTCTAACAACTTCATCTTGTCATCAAGTTCATCTACTAATTTGGCATCAATGATATTATAATCAATGAAACGATTCCAATCATTGACATAGAATTCTTTAAAGGTATCAAAATTGTTTTCTAGTTTCTTGTGACCAAGTTCTTGTTCAGCAATGTAGTCCAGCTTGTATGATTCTTGGGCACCGTATGTAAACTTCTTAAACAAATCAAGATAATCTAACTGGGCAATGCCTTTGATATCATAGGACAACTGTTCAATATGGTTGATTGTAGTTGTACGTGATCTGGTCATGCCAAATGGACTGAGAGAGTTCTTAGCATCGTTGCCAAAAATTCTATCGATACGGCTGACTAGATATGCAATGTCAAAGAACTTGCTGTTCCAACCAGTAATGATATCTGGATAGTTGTTTACCCACCAAGACATAAACTTTTCAAGTAAATCATATTCATCAGCACAAACGATGTACTCAACATCAATGTCTTCAATTTCAGGTGATTGTGGTTTCCATTCGCCAGCACCCCAAGTCATAACTTTCTTGGTAGCATTGTCGACCAGTGAGATCAATAGAACTTCTTCAATAGGACTATCTACATTTGGAAAACCATTTTCAGTTGTGGTTTCAATGTCAATAGTTTGAATGCTCAATTGGCTTAGGTCAAACTGAACAGCATCTGGATATGTGGAAGATAGATATTGATATGTCAGATCAGTCTGACCATAGATGGGGTAATTTTCAATCTTAGAGTACTTTTCAACAAACTCTTTACAATCACGATTGTCACCAAACTCTATGGGTTTTAGATTTTCACCATAAAGACCCTTGTATTGAGAGTCTTTATCGTTGCGAACATAAAGAGTAGGTTTAAATGGTTGTTTTTCTAAGAAGGGTTTACCATCACGGATACCGCGGGTAAGTATTTTGTTGCCATACTGCCAGGCGTATGAATAGAATTGGGGCATGAGTTCACCATATAATCATTTAGAAGATAGTATACTACAGAGTTGACCAAATGTCAACCCTTTTATCCTTCAAATGTTACTTCGGCATCTATACCTTGGTCTTTTAGTTCTGCTTTGGCTTGGGCTTCTGCTTTGGCTTCTTCTGCTAACAGAAGTTTCTCAAAGCCAGGATGTCTATAGATTTCTCTATACTGTTCTGCCAGAGTATCGTCAGGTCTATACAAAGCTACTACAGACGATTTCTGGATCCTACATTGTCCACCATGAGCAACGGGGACATACGGACTGAAAACTATCTGAAACTTTCCCTCTTCGGTTTCAGACTCTTTCATTAAAACTAGTGCAGGGTTTGACACATGATACTCTGCTCCTTGTGCATCGTGTGCCATGATACATAAAATATCTTCTCCACTAGTAAGGGTAATTCCACAAAGGCGTGGTTCTGCTAGTTGTTGCTCAGTTGTTTTTTCTTTGTCACTCATGATGGACTCCATAATTTAATTTTTCTGTTAAAGTTGTGCTAGTGAAAATACCATGATTGAAATAACAGAACACGCTAATGCGAATTCCATTACTTGCTCACAGAATCTACCGTCGCAATCTTTAATGTATTGCTTGAGGGTTTTCATTTCTCTCCTTTTACTACTTTGATTTCAAATGGTTTAAGTTCTTCGGGGACGATTCGTTTTAGTTCAATAAGTAGCATTCCGTTTACAAATCTAGCACCTTGCACTTTGACTCCTTCTGCCAGTGCGAAAGTCCTTGTAAAGTTTCTTGCGGCAATACCTTTGTGATAGTATTCTTGTTTGTCTTCACCCCGGTCCTGTACGCCTTGAACAACTAGCTTATTGCCTTCAGGTACTACGTGGATGTTAAATTCATCTTCGGTAAAACCTGCGGCTGCGATTTCAATAATAAATCCATCATCGTCATCGCTTTTTACAATATTGTAGGGTGGATAATTGCTTGCAATTTCTTGCACGTTTGCAAAATTATCAAACAGTCTGTCGAATCCTACTGTGTAGGAATTCAGTTCATTAAAGATTTTGCCGACATCGGCATGGGTATACTTACGTACCATTGTTTTCTCCTTTTCAGCGAGTTATAAGCGGGCCCTAAAACTACTAGCGACCCTAGTTAAAAAATGATATACAATACTATCTATTTACAACATCAATACAATAATTTTATATATCACTACTATATATAACGGTAACATACTATGAATAACCTTTATAACAAAATGTCATAAACTTTTTTTACTATTTCCCTGCGACATATTAGCTACTAGGACAAGCGGCTCCGTCACCAGACGCATCGTATGTCTCGTCACCACAACCATACTTACGATCATCGTTACTATCGCAGAATTTTTGCCATGCAACCATAGTAAAAGTAAGTCCTTCGCTCCATGGAATATATGATTTACACCATTCATGAGAACCAACAACAGCGCCTTCTTCGACACCGGTATCTGGTCCAGGAACGTAATCACGCTTGGGCCATGCAATTTGTTTCCTAAAATACACATCACCCCTAGAATACAATTGACGTAGCCAAAGATTTTCACTACCAGATACGAAAATGTTTTCTCCGTTTTTTAATGTGTATGTAGATCCATCCTCATAGTTAATTACAGTCTGCGCCGAGGCACCAACTGATAGTAATGCTACAAATAAAAGTAAGTACTTCATTAATAATCTCCTTGATAGTTTTGAATGTGTCCCTCACGTGAAGGCACATAGAAAATTACCGGAAGATTATCTTTTCTTACCTATGTTATATTTGGTTACTAATGACCATTGATCTTTCTCTTTGAAAGAGAGAACTTTGATTTGGGAAAGGGGAGCGCAGTCTTCAAAAAACTTTTCTGATTCGATCACTTCTACAAGTTCCCAATCAGATAACAACTTAGCAATAGTATTTCTTCGTTGTATGTCGTTTTCTGTAAAGTCAGCATCTTTGCCGTCTAAAGCAAAAAGCTCCTTAAAGTGTGTGATAAAGTATCTACCTTGCTTGTGTAAAATGTGACAAGACTGGTATATAACTTTATCTTTTTTGGAAGCAACTCCAATACGGGAAAGTGTTTCTCTTACCTTTAAGAAGTCATCGGATTTTTTTAGTTTGATTTCAAGGGGTTCATAACCAGGGAAATCAATAGCAAAGAAGTCTTCACTCATTTCAGTTATACCTATAAAAATAAATTCAATTTAATGTATAACTTTATTTATAAAAATTAGATTTTACCACCCTTAAACATCAGGCGTTCCATCTCTTGAAGATCATTATCGCTTAAAATTCTCAATGCTTCTTGCGCTTTGGTGTTGTTGTAACCAAAATACTCTTTTACCAACTCAAGGCTATCCTCTTTCTCAGGTTTTAGCCATTTGTTAAACCTCTTCTTTTTTCTCACCATATCTTTTAGAAAATCGTACTGTAGTTTACCATCGATATGAGGTCTAGCGTTCATTTCATTTGCCAACTTAACTGTGTCGCTTGAATACGACAAAGATTTATTGACAATGAATGGACTATACTGTTTCTCAGACCAATCATCTACTATAAGATTTTCTTTGGTGTAGTTGATGCTGTTAGCAAAGTCGAATGGACTAATAGCCTTCTTCTTTACTTTGAAGTCTTCAACATCAATTTCTTCTTTTGGTGCTACACCAATTAATTCACTTAAACTCATGGAAATAATATCGGATTTAAATCCGGCTCCGAAAATGTAGGTGGCTTCATAACCTTTCCTGTTTCTGGATTTTTCATTAAAGTACCATTGACAGTTTTACTATCGTTTGATCTTTTTACTTCATTCCAGACTTGATCAAATGGTATGCCAATAGTTGACGCAAGACCAATTGCTACCCAAATTAAATCTGCAATAGCATCAGCACTTTCAATAATGTCTTTGTTGGACATTGCCGTAATTAACTCTGCATACTCTTCTGCAATCAAATCCATATACAAATTCTCTTGATCTGATTGAGTAATTTTAGGTACACGACTTACTGGCTGATCTGCCGCCAACATAAATCTTTCTACATCTCTTTGAATATCTAACATTTTATAATCCTATCTTTGAATAATCAAAAGCAATTCTATGCAATACACGTTTGTCCATTTTCTTAAAAGGCCATCTTTTGTGTACGCTCAACCACTGTTCACTGATAACTACATCACCATCTTTCCAATCATGATGATACATAAATTTTTCTTGCTTAACATGATTGACTAGGTACTCATGAATTTCTTTAAACTCTTCATCAGTTTTTCCTATCATACCAAATGTCTGCAAGAATGGAAAGTATAATCCAGTTTTACCAATAGCATTAGTATACACTAAGTTCATTGGCTTGTCAAGTGAATGATGTTCATTAAAGAATGGACTAGTAGAATATTTACCATGTTCATGCCCAAGAGTAATCTGTAAATCTTTAAAGTCTATCTTGGCTTGCTCTGGTAAATCATCATACGCTTTGATCATATCAATCCAACTAGTACGACTACCACGCGAACCTTTTATTGCCTTTAACCATATAAGAGGTGATCTATCTGGATTAGATGCTTGGTTGGCGTGCCAATCTAATGCGCTTGTATGTCCAAATAATCCTTCTTCACCATCGTCATCTTTTTCTCCAGTCACTCTGAGAATATTTTTGTGGCAAGCAATATGTTTTGTTCTGTCTGGTTGTAGATCATATCTCTGGCACTCACCAATCATCTCACAGATTCGTACCTCTTGATCCATTGTTAAGTGTCCTTGATCTCTTATGACTACAATCATATTTTCAAGAACTTCTTCTGCTATGGCATGACAACCACCTTCACCTATAGTAGCCAAATTACCTTGAACTAATCTCATTTACCGCAAGTCTCCACACAAAATTTTATTGGTGTATTATTTTTCAAATCGTCATAGTATAAATCATTAAGTTCGCCACTGTCAATAACTTCTTTTAAATTTCTACCATTCATCGCAACACCTCTTTCTGGTAATTGATTGGCAGTCATACAACAAGGATAAATTTTATCATCAAAAGAAATAAAAACGTTCAGATTCTTTTCTGAAAAATCTGCAACCCGTGAATGATCTACTGTCCAATTATATGAAATGCAAGTCTGAAGCATATTTTTCCTTTAGTTCTTTTACTTTTTCTGACATATCAAAAGCAGGTGTCAATATATATTCTACATCTCTGTAGTCGCCTGCACCAAAATACACTGGTAGTTGTTGTCCTTCACGCTTTATTATCTCATGCTTTCCCCACTGGTTTCCAGATACCTTATCTATAGACTCATGCATACCCGCGGCAAATGGAACTGGTCTTTCTATAATAGTGAAGAATTTAATTTTATTTTCTATTGCAATTTTTATTGCACTCTCTAAATGATTTTTATTTTCATTGAAGAGTAGATATTGCCAAGAAGAATCTTTTGCAGTGCATTCAGAACTATATGCTTTTAAATTATCCATTGCATCTGACCACTTAACATTTCTTCTATACAACTCATTGGATTCTTGATCTGATCCATCTAATCCAAATACAATATTGACTCCCATTTTACCTAGTCTTTGATATGTTTTTGGCTTTCCTATTGCGCCGTTAGTTGAAATATCAATTCTAACTTTAGGACTTTCTGATATAAGCCACTCACATATATCTGCAACTACATCACACCCCATTGGGTCACCCCAATTACCACATAACTTTACAAACTCTAATCCACTGGCTACACCATCTAAGATGTGTTTAGTTTCATCAAGTGTTCTTTGTGTCTGTACAAAATCTTTTAGTTTCCCACCACTTTGTCGAACACAAACTGGACATCTTGCTTGGCACGTACTTGAGATTTCATAGTCTATCGCAACTATGCTTGTCATTTTATATCAACAGACGCCATGATATCTGTTAAGCAGGCAGTAAGATTAATTTCTTGGTCTGCTACGAATGCGGCTTTGTACTGATAGTCTGCAATCAACAACACCAAATGAGGTACTTGCTTTACTTTATCAATCAGCGCATCATAAACTTTACGATAGATGCCTTGTGGATCTGTGTCAACATTGTTGGCTACCCATTGTCGCATCTTCTTAAAGTCTTTATCTTTGAGTGAATCAACAAGACCCTTAACATTCATTTCAGCCAGATTGCTGAGTATGCCTTCATCGATCACACCACCAATACTATATCGTTGCAATTCATTTAGAACTCTACGATAATCTGGAAAATGTTTCTTGAGTAATTCAGCAAGAACTTTTTCAGAGTATTTAATCTCTTCAATGTCCAGAATGTCTTTCATACGTTTGTGAAATTGCATTGCCATTTTTGGCTTGTGCGCTTTGTCCAAACGGAACTCGACCACAGTAGTTCTACTATGCAAAGGTTCAATGATTCTGTTTTTGAAATTACAAGTAAAGATAAATCTACAGTTGGCAGAAAACTCTTCAATGAATGCCCGTAGTGCGGGCTGAGTAGAATTTGGATTGAGATAGTCTGCTTCGTCTAAGATTACTACTTTGGTTTTGTTTTCAAAACTCATAGTACTTGCAAACTTTTTGATTTTGGTACGTAATACATCGATACCAGATTCTTCAGAACCATTGATCATGATTACATCACAATCTAATTCATTACACAAGGCTCTAGCAACTGTTGTCTTACCAGTACCGGCAGTACCACACAGTAATAGATTGGGTATCTCACCCTTTACTACAAATTGTTTGAATGTTTCTTTGACCGAATCTGGTAAAACGCAATCATCGATAGTTTGTGGTCTGTACTTCTCCACAAATAAGAATTCATTGCGCTCACTCATGATGTGATCCTTTTCTGTAAAGTTTCAATCATTGCATCACGATTGTCGTTCCAAGTTTCTTCTGATCGATCAACCATCTTCTTACCAGATTTGATCTGCTTCGGGAAGAACTTTGCATTCTCCAGATTTCGCAACGCAACTCTGCGTCTTTCATTCACATTCTTTTTTCTCACTTAATTCTCCTCATAATATAATTAACCAAAAGATTCAGATGTAGAACCTCCATCAAACAATTCAAGTTGAAGATCGCGTGGCTTTGCTTTTACTGGACTATCGAAAATAATATAGTTAAATACATTTTCTGGACTAGTCTCACCATATGGATCAGTCTCACAATTATCACTGATACCAGGTTCGATGAATGATTTTTCAACAACACCATCATTTAGAAGTACAGCATATCTCCACGATCTTTGACCAAAACCAAGATTGTCTTTTGACACAAGCATATTCATACTCATAGTCAACAAGGCAGAACCATCTGGAATAAGTTTTACATTTTTTAACTTTGCCCATTTGCCCCACTGGTTCATAACAAAAGAATCGTTTACTGATACACAATAAATCTCATCAATACCAACTTCACGAAACTCATTGTACATCTTTTCAAAACCAGGAAGTTGATATGTAGAACAAGTAGGAGTAAAAGCACCAGGTAGACTGAAAAGAACTACTCGCTTATCAGAAAACAACTGGTCTGTTGTTACTTCTTGCCAAACATATGGATTACCTTCCGTGATATTCTCATCCAGTACACGGGTCTGGAAACTCAAAGTTGGAATTTTAGTTCCGACTTCGATAACGCCACTATTTTTCATAGTCGCTCCTTATATTTTTGAAGATTGATCTAGAGCGATCCAGTATTGCATACTTCCGCCATGCAAGTGCATGAACTTTTTCTTACTGAGAACTACATCGTAGTCAGTAGAAATTACCTTGAAGTTTTCCATTGGAATACGACAATCGAATTCACCTTGATACTCACCAATTTCCATGGTGTATGTATTCGATCTCGGAGAACCTGGGTCACCAACTGAGAGTACCACTTTACCATTTTTGGCAATGACACTAAGCATTGAAGCCGAAACAATAGAAGCGGCTTGCTTGATAGTATCAATCGTTTTAGTGGATAACTTGAAAGCAAATTCAGAATCTACTTCGATAATCTTATCTGGTGCCGCAACTAAAATATTCTTGTCGGCATAGTAGTATTTGAATTCTGCTAAGTCTTTTTTGATTGACAAACTATCGTCACCAAACTCAACATCGGTATCATCCATCATAGATAGAAGTGCCAACAAAGTGTTTAGATCATAGATGCCAATTTCCCTGTCAAAAGTTTCTGATACTTCTGCTCGGGCAAAGATTCCAACATCTGCTGGAATTGTATTTAAAACATTACCAGGTCTAATCAAAAGATTAGGATTGATACTAGCAAAGTTTTTGAGAACCTCTAGGGTTTTCTTGGATATTTTCATTATGTAACCTCATCACGTTGTAAATTAAAATCATTATATAGGGTCGACTACCAAAAGTCAAGTAGTTTTTAAACAGTTTCTTTAGAAATTGCAAAAGTCTGGTTGTTGTCTGTGTTCCATTGAACAAACTTTGCTTCGGTTTCAGGTTCAATACCATCGCACTGTGCATCTCTAACTACTGCCCAGGCTGCCTGCAAAGTATTATATGAGTCTTCATCTTCATATGTTAGAATGTATGAAAAGTCCAACATATCTTCACTGAACTCCCAACTTACTGTAATATCACCATCAGCCTGTCTAGCGGCAATCCAATCACTAAGGACTGTTTGTCTAGCAGTTTCTTCTGCGGTATATACTATATTTGTATCCATGACATACCAATCGTCATCAACGGTAGGTCTTGAATATGTAATTGCGTATTTGTATGCCATTTTTTACTCCAAAAATTTGACTAGTATACTGCTATTTATAAAATCTAAGACTGTCACTTCCATTTATGAGAGGAGAGAGAGGTCACGAAAGTGACAGTCTTAGCCCACTAGGGGAACTGGTTAAGTTACTTCGATTAAAACCGAGGCGGCTTTCCCTCCAAAGCCAAGGCTATTCTTTAGCGCATATTTACAATCAGTTGCGCGGGTTTTCGTAGTAACGTATCTATATTTGGTGCTATTTATAAAAGTTTTCGGTATAATATTACGTTTTAATGCCATTACCGAGTATATTAATTCGATTATTCCATTGCCTGCCATGGTGTGTCCTAGCTTAGATTTGAGTCCTACGACATCTACATAAGGAAACATATCTTGAATTGCATTGTACTCAGATTCATCACCCTGTAAGGTACCTGTAGCATGAGCAGATACAAATCCGATATCATTCTTATCAATGCCTTGTGTGGCTAGCCCCATTGCTTTTTTCAATCCGAATGCAGATGGATTAACAAAGTCTCCTTCTACACCATCACTTGCTATACCTGGCTGATAGATGTACCCAATGATTGGAATATTTTTCTCAATTGCTTTGTGGACATCCATCAAAATTAAACAGCCTGCTCCTTCACCAGTAATTATTCCATCACGATCATCATCAAATGGAGCAGACTTAGAACCTAGGACACCTAGCTTATCAAAAAACGTAGAGTCCCATAAATTATTTGCTGAGTCACCAGCACCGCATACTATGTAGTCATATCGTTTTGCCAAATGAAACGCATAGTCTAATTGGTAGAGACTTGTAGCGCAAGCAGAATTAAAACTGGTAGCACCACCTGTAAATCCAAACGATTGCGCTATGAGACCCGCGGTGAAGTCTCTACAACCCTGTAGCAACTGTCGTGGCTTAACTCTATTCTTACCATCACCCAAGTCAGTACCGTAGTCCTGAAACGTGGTATTGCCAGCAGTGAGTGTAGAGAATAAAGTAAATACATTATCCGAATATGGTATTGTTTTCAATGCATCGGCTACAGTATGTAATGATATCTTATTCACATCTAATAGGCGATTGTAAATAGGAGCCTTTACTTCAATTAAATTATCTTTTTGTGCAGAAAAACTACCATCAACAGGAATGGGAATGGGACCAGTTTGATATTCAGTAAAACAATCCATTGGGTTATTCCCAAGGTTGTCCACTAATCCTATTCCTGTGATAGCTAACCGATTCACTTTGAATTTTTCCTATCATGTTCATACAATGCCAAGAAACCATAGTGGATAATCTTAACGATATCTTTTCGGTGATCTTCAGGAGTTCCTTTCTTGCCATATCGACCATTATACTTATCGACATTACCAAGGAAGAACCCCATACCATGACCACGATCTACAATCACTTCGGAAGATTGGAGTCCACCCTGACCATAGTGACCCTGATAGGTCTTATCTATGTAGGCTTTGAACTCCTCTAATAGTTCATCTTCCCTAAACTTGTAGTCTGGTTTAGGCATTAAAAGTCCTCCGATGAATCAGTAGTCTCAACTTCTTCAGTGGTTTCCATACTCACACCGGCATCTACTTTGGTGTAGAGGTCAATGAAAGCAGACTTGGTGTCCACATCAAATCTGTTGACGCATAACTGAATGGCTTTGAGTCTATCATCGAACATTGCAAAGGCTTTCACAATGTGTTCTAGCCTTCTAGTTGAGATCAATTCATCAATCGCACCGTCATAGAAAGTCTTTCTGATAACGTCAGCCCAAGTAACTAACTTGTCGGCAAATTCATCATCAACACAACCTTGAACAGCCATTTTGTTGAGAACAATCTTTTTCTCTTGAGCCGCTGAAGGGTATTCTTGCTCGACAGTAATAGCAAAACGCTCAAGGAATGCTTCATCAAGAACTTGGGCACCCATAAACTTGCCATCATCAGAGCCTCGACCCTTAGTGTTAGCAGTAGCAATAACATTGAAACCAGCTTTAGGTGCAATCACCTCACCAGTTTTCTTATTGAAGTATGGTTTGCCTTCAAGTATCGCTTGCAGACACATCAACTTATTAGAGCCTCTATCAATTTCATCTAGAATGAGGATCGCACCGCGCTTCATAGCAGTCAGTACAGGACCTTCACGATAGACCACATTGCCATCGACCAGTGTATTACCACCAATCAGATCATCTTCATCAGTTTCGATGGAGATATTGACTCGGATCGCTTCTTTTTTAAGTTTGGCACATACTTGCTCAACCATCATAGTCTTACCGTTACCGGATAGACCGCAGATAAAAGTTGGGTAGAACACACCAGATTTTACAATGCTGGATAAATCTTTGTAGAATCCAAAAGGAACGTAAGTGGAATCTTTTTCGGGAATAAGATTCTCAATCTCAATTGATAATTTAGCTTGGGTCAAAACTTTACTCTCCGGAGCCTTAGTCTCAATTACTGCAACCGGGGGTGCAGACTGTGGGACAATCTGAGCAACCGGACCGTTATCACCAAAAGTATATTTACCTCGTGATACGGCATAATTCTCCACGATGTAACCGAGAGCAGAACCTTGCTTGGAAATTCCAAGTTGATCTGCAATCTGGTTCAAATCACTTCGGGTAAAAACACCACTAGGATTGTCAGTTTGTTGAAGCGCGGAGATAATTGATCCGACTTCTTGTTCTTGTTTGTCATTAGCAAACATTTGGGTAGTTAGTTGATTCATCATAATAGACCTCTCTCAAAAGAGTTAACTCAATTTATACATACATTATAGCTGGAGCCAAGGCATATGTCAACCTTTTTCTTCAATTATTTTTGGCTCCAAGCTATTGATTTCACGCAACTTTCTCAATGAAGCGATTTAAAAACACTCGGCTTGATGATTTATTCATGGCAAACTTCTTAAAACCACGTCTTAGATCACCCTTACTGGTAGATTTGACCTCAAGTTCAGTCTCTTCAACATCCAGACCTTTACCACCTTTAATAAGATAGAGCGCATCATACGCAGTGGCATTTGGTACTTCAATAAATCTATCTGGAGCCCAGGTCTTTTTGGCTTTGTCAAATGCATTCCAATCATAATCTTCAATCGCATTCATGAATTGATCACGGGCTTTCTTTACAGATGGCTCGACCAATCTGAAGCCAATCATTCTAGAGCCGGTAGTGGCTTGATAGTGTTTCATCATTGCATTCGAAAAGTTATTGTATCGAGGAGCAGAGTCACCGTAACCACGATTACTCTTAATTGCAGTAGTAATAGGACCTTCTTTGATGAAGACATCGGAAAACTTTTTGCCGTAGTATCTTTCTGGACTAGCATAACTGTTACCATCATCAAACTCTTTTATTTCACCAATCGTTTCCAATGTAGTGGAGTTATCACCGTCAGTAAGAATAATAGTATTCAATACTTCAAGAGATTTTGATTCTTTGAACTCAATTGCAATGTCACGGAGAATCATAATACCCTCAGCAAGAGGAGTCATACCCAAGTTTAAGTGTCTAGGAGCACAACTTCTGTCCATCTCGACCACATTATCAAAGTCATTATTTCTGTAGTAATTGCCAAACACCGTAGCGTAACCCAGAAGTTTTTTGAAAACTTTTGTATACTGTGCGGCACCGAGATCGGAAGTAATTAATTCTACCAAACCGACTTGAACATCATCCCAGTGAATGTCACCAACTTTAGGATCTCTGATCAAATCTGACCATCTAGTATTGTAACTATTTGCACAACTACTGAACCCATAAACTTTGAATGGAATATTTACTTTTTTACAGAAAGCAATTTGTATCATCAATTGTTCTAGGGTTGATTTCATTTGTTGGTACATTGACCCAGACATATCTAACAACATTAGCATACCGTGATTTTGTCCATCAGGCACAGTGGTCGATGATAAGAATAAATCGTCAGTCAGTTTGTATGCCCACAATTTATCTTCATTCAACTTACCAGTACTATTGATACGCTGTTTTTTAATCGCGGTAGCTTTTCTTTTCATTTCGAATTGCTGAACCAACTGATTAATAGTTGTCTTATGTTTTGTTTGGAATCTTTTCAGAAGAATATTTTCTGCTTCTGCCGGGGTATACTTTGGACCACCATACTCATTGTAAGTGGTCTCAAAGTCCCACACTTCAGCACAAGGCATAACTAATTTTTTAGTGATCAGTTTAGGCCATGTCACGTTAAGAGTTTCAAGACCATCAGTTTTAATTAGTTCTTGTTCTCTCGCACGGAAATTCGTATCGGTCATTGCTTCAGGCTCTAATGAACCATCGCTAGAACCTTTCATGATATTGCCGTCGGAAGTTTTTTCAGTAGAAGTTTCATCAGTTTCTTCAGATTCTTCAGACTCTTCACCAGTGGTAGCATTAGAAGTATCAGTCTCTTCAGAAGATTCACCATCTTCATCGGCATCACCAGATTCATCAGAAGACTCACCGTCTTCACCGGCATCAGATTCTTCAGCAGTTTCTGGATCATCCCAAGGCTCGCTAACATCATCAGAATATCCGTCATCAGAATATTCAGCATCATCAGTATCATCACCAAAAAGATCATCTTCTGGTTGCATTTGATTCTGCATTGCTTCTTCAGATTTAGAATGTTCAAAGAGCGAGTTGGCTAGTTCAACAACTTCATCCCAAGTATTACATTTAGCAACTGCATCTACAAAAGGCATTTCTTCAGCACTAAAAGGAACAGCCAACATTGAGCCGCCCTTGAAGTGAAGGTTAATTCTATCGATAAGAGGAAGGTCAGAGATTTCTGTATTCTTCAATCCGAAGAAATCTTTCTTCAGAAGAATATCATAACCCTTAGCAAAAGACTTTACTATACCAGGGTAACGTAACTTGATTAGTTTCTCAATACGTGCATCTTCAATGACATTGAGGAATGATTTGAAACCACCGCCTCGATTACAAGTGGCAGTATGCCAACCTTCGGGCGGAGTTTCTAGACCGTGACTGACTTCATGACCAATGAATAGATCATAAAGTTCTGGAGCCATCTCGACCCATCTGGGTAAGATAACTTTACGTGCTTTCAAATCGAAAGCCGCAGTAGAAACATTTTGATGCTCTACTGACAGATTCTCAGTGGCTAGTAATTTAGCCAAATTTGATTTCTGATTAATTTCCATAAACAACCTCTCTCATTTATATATACATTATGACAGGTGTTAAGGTAAAAGTCAACCTTTTTCTTTGGTTCTAAGTCATTGATATATAAGAGGTTGTTAAATTATTTTGATTTAGGTCCTTTTTTACGAGTGGTTTTTGGTGTTGGAACAGGCTTTTCTGCTTCTTTTTTCTTCTTATCAAGGTAATCTCCTCGCTTGTTCAACCGGATGACTACTTCATCTGGTTTGATCCACATATCAACACCTGATATTATATCATCAATTTCCTTCTTTGTAAAGAACCCTGCATATACATCATGCATCAATTCAGAAATCCAATCTGCATCATGAGTTACCTGAGAAATCATTTCTGATCCCTTGCCCCATGATCCACCAGAGTATGTGTGGACCATAAACTGGCTATGATCAGAGACTTCACAAATATCTCCACATAAAAAAATCATAGTGGCGGCTGATAGACAGGCACCCTCAATCGATGTTACTAATGTGGCTTCTGTTTCTCTCATGGCTCTCATCATTTGAACTGCTGTATTGATCTGCCCACCATGAGAGTTGATATGAACATATATTACATCGTTTGGTCCTGCGCGCCTGAACAATTGATTCCACTCAATGTACTTGTCAGGACTTTCTATAGTATCATGGAGATACAAGTCATATGTTTTTGCGATTGATCTTTCAAAAACATTTGTGTTTAAATTTAAATCTTCAAGTTTAAAACTATTCATAAAATTGAGTTACCGCCTTAATTTTCTCTATTTGTTTATCGATGATTGCAGTCCTATTTGGCCAGTGAATATATTCTTTTTCTGGATTTTTCTTTAGATTCTGCAAAAGTGGCATTATCATATCTTCTAGAGTTTTTAATTTTTGCTGAACATCGCCAGCTACTAAATCTTTGTGTTCACTTATTAGTGTACTGTTGTCCATTGAAATTAATTTTGCTTCAATGTCGTACAATTTTTCCATAACAGAGTCCATTGCTTCGGCTGGGAGTTCTGCTCTTACTGGTGCTGTTGGTGTTGTTCCAGTAGGTGCTTCATCTACCGCAGTAAATCCAAAATCGTATGTGTTATCTGTCATTTTCCTTTTTCCTTCTATTAAACCTTTTTACTTTTTTATCTAACGATTTTATTGCCCTGTTTAATTTTAACTTAGATGCTCTACTAGTAAAGTTAAGTCCCAACATATGATCATACTCATGTAGTGCAACTCTTGCGGCTAAACCTAAAAAAGTTTCAGTAGTTTCTTTGTTATTTAAATCAAAATATTTTATAGTACATTCTGTAGGTCGAGAAATGTGAAGTCTAAATCCCGGCATACTTAAACACCCTTCTTCTGCTAGACTTGTTTCATCATTCACACCTATTAACAGTGGGTTAAAAAGAGTACGATTAAATTCTTCTCCTGTATTGGGATTCTTTACGCCCATACAAAATACTCTTTTGTCTTCGCCAACTTGATTCGCAGACAACCCAATGCCTTTTAACTCAATCATCTTTTTCATAAGATCGGTTGCAAATTCTTTTGCGTTATCATTTTCAAAGTCAAATACTTCTGGCTGTTTTTTCAGAAGTGGATTATCTAATGCTACTAATTCCATTTATACTATCACCGAATAATTTTGTTTTTTCTCAAATTTAATTACTGACCTAAACTTGTCGAACAGTTGGTCACCCTTGTGTGAAATCACAAATACATTTGCTTCTTCTCCTATAGTATTTAGTAAGGTCATCACATAGTCTGTACCATTATTGTCCAAACTACTGTCAAATACTTCATCAAGTATCAGTAGGTTAGTTGCGGCACTGTTCTTCATCTTAGCAATTGTTCTCCATGTAAACAACAGGGCTAAATCAATACGCTGTTTTTCACCCTCACTGAATGACGCATAACTAAACTTATCTCTGTGGCGAGATTTAATTGTTTCGTTAAACTTCTCATCTAAATCAAACTGAACAAAGAAGTCCATAGATGCTAAAAATTTATTTACCAATTTATTGATGGCAGGCAAGTATTGTCGAATGATTCTTGTTTTTATACCAGTATCTTTGAGTAAGTTACTAGCAACAGACAGATAATGGCTCTCCTCGCTCTTCTCTGTGCGTTCTGCCTCATGTTGGACCACTATTTTAGCCAAATCTTTTAGCTTCTTTTTCTCTTCATCAATGTCTGCTACATTTGATTTTGCTGTAGATATATCAGACTGTAATCTAGTTAGATATTTTTGACTGGTAATGATCTCGCTATTGATATCTGCAATGCTGTCAGTAATATCAATGAACTTTTCCATAGATTTATTTAAAGTTTCAAACTCAGTATCAATCTGTTCAGATGCATTGGTAAGTTCTTCAATCTTCTTTTGTCTTTCATTCTTAATTTCTTCTTTGAAATCATGTGGTATACCTTGCTTACAAGTAGGACAGTCATCGTGGTTATGGTAAAAATCTAACTCTTTATTTACTTTAGTAATCTGACTACTAAATTTTTCTTTAAATACATTCAGTTTCTTCATTCTATCTTTTGGATTACCCAAAGAAGTTTTCTCTGTTTCTTTTTCTACAATCTGTTTTTCATGCTCTTCTATTGCAGAATGAATATCTTCTATTTGTTTTTCTATTTCAGCAATTTTTATTTTCTTATCGTTCTCAAGATTTTCAATGTACTGTTTTTGAAGTATTGCTTTCTGCTTAGAAACTTCTACATTTGCTTCTATATCACGAATGGTTTCTTTCATCTTGTTTACTTTGTCTTTTAGGACTTGGTTCATTGTGGTAAAAATTTGTATGTCTAAAATGTCTTCGATGATTTCTCTTCTACTACCCAATGGTAGTTGCATGAATGGTGTAAAAGACGCACTACCCAATATAACAATTTGAGTAAATGACTTAAAGTTTAGTTTAAGTACAGAGTCTTCTAGATACTTCTGCGTATCTCTTAATGATGCATCTTGATCTACCAGTGAACCATCACAATGAATTTCAAACACATTTGGTTTCACACCACGAATTACTTTATAGTCTTTTGTTCCAATTCTAAATTCTACCTCAACAGATAGACCTTTGCCATTGACTGAATTTAATAGTTGTCCTTTACTGATTGCTCTGAATGGCTTATTGAATAGTCCAAAACATAAAGCATCAAGCATAGTAGATTTACCACTGCCATTTTCACCTACAATAAGTGTATTTGGACTACGTGTAAAATCAATTTCAGTAAATGCGTTACCAGTAGAAAGAAAATTCTTCCATCGTAACTTTTCAAATATAATCATATAAGTCCTCTAGACTTCAAGTGAGGAATGATAGCACCCTCAGTGTACATATTATGTTGCGTTGGTGTTGGATGTTGAGATGTTGTCGATTTTGGAGGTAAACCTTCACAGAAAGCTAGTTCAGTATTATCTGAACACCATTGATACTCTGAAGTAATCCATTTAGTATGATCTACCATGTCGTGCAAATATTTAACATTTTTATTTTGTGAATGTTGTTGCATTAAACAATCATCCCATCCCAAAAACATAAAGTAATTTATTTTATGTCTTTTCAAATAATTTTCAACCCGAAGAATGTCTTCATATGTTCGTATTAATTCATCTATTGGATCAGAAAACTGCATATGATTTTCAGACACACTATCAGGCCAGTTTGAATTTGATAACAACCATGAACCAGATTTGTCTTTAAACATCTTAATTGGATTTCCTGTATTTCTTGCCAACATATCGTGATGTTTATTTTCTAGTTCCCAAACTTTGATCTGTGTTTCAGACAGAAATCTTGCAAATCTATTTTGTGCTGACCACTGTACAGCAACCAACAGTTCATCTGATCTGCGGCATTCTTCTACTGCATGAATAACTCTTCTAGCAATAAGATTGTTTCCCTGAGAAGAAGAAGCGGTACTAACCAATTCAACATCTAGGTGTTTTGCTAGATACTCTGCCCAAGTATTACCAATAAATGGGTGTGTAAAGGAACAACCACCTGATATTATTTTGTTAATCAATACTCTGTGCCTCTACATACAATGTACGTAGAACAGTTTTCAATTTATCTTTATCAAGATCCGTGTTGGTACTGTCTACATAATCATTAAGCAATGTCATAGTATCATCCAAGTTTACTTCTACATCACCCACTGCATCATCTTCGAACTCTGAAAAGTCTTCAATGATTTTTAATTCAGTAAGATTACATTGGTATAATTTTTCAACAAAAGAATCAAAGTATTGAAAGTCATTCTTCTTGACTACAATTAATTTTATACAAGTACCTTCAATAGAAGTAAAGTCAAAAGAATCAAGGCGTTCTCTAAAACTGTCACTGGTATCATCATAGTGAAATTTGTGAAAAATTGTAAACGGGTTTTGTAGAAATTCGACATCATTTGTATGGGTGTCATATATATTAAATCCCCTTGGATCATCGTAATCAGACCATGTAATTTCATAAGGGTTGCCAAGATACAAAATGTTACCACTCCGAGAACGATGATGATAATGCCCACTGCATACCAAATCGAACCCGCTAAAATTGTCAATGCCCATTCCGTGGTCGTTTGGCATGCCCTTATACATTTGGAAACCAGCAAACTCAAAGTGTCCAAAACAAACTTTTGCGTCAGTACTTTTGATTTTTGCCATACTGTCATTGTAGTTTTCTGAACAGATCCAAGGTACAAATAGAATTTTTCTACCATCAAATTCCAGTTCCTCAATTGTAGGATAAATCTTAACATTTTTATATTCTCTCAATAAAAGTTCTGGAGAGTTTACATCATTAGTGTTCTTAAAGTATGTATCATGGTTACCAGGTATCATATGGATGTCAATATCCAAACTGGCAGCCTTGTCAAAGAAGTATTCTTTACAACTTCTCAGGGTATTGTAATTGATATACTTTCTTCTATCAAATACATCTCCTAAATGCATAACAGTTTTAATCTCTTTTTCTACCAGTGTGGGAAAAAAGAAATCATCATAAAACTTTTTAAAGAATGCATCGAATTGTAATGAATCACTTCTTGCTCCGAAGTGGGTGTCATTAATAGTAGCTATTTTCATGTAGTTAGAATTTTTCTCAGTGTATTAGCTTGGCTTTTTGCATCATCTAGTGCATGATGGTGCAGATCATTATCTGCGGCACGAATATCAGAGTTTCTTATACCCATCAGATTCATCACAGTTCTAAAACACATAATGTTCCAATGTTTCCAAGGATAATCTGATATGCCACAGGCTTCATAGGCTTCTTCTAAGATAGTAACATCAAACGATGCACCGTTACCCCAAATCATTACTTGATCATTGCCAATAAATTGAGTGAATGCTTCTAGCGCATCTTCAATATCTACTGGATCAACCATCAGTGCTTTGAGTGCTTCTGGTTTTTGTTTTTGCCACCATTCTACAGTCTTCTTATCAATATGTAAGCCTCTATCTTTACAAGACTTTGCATCAACATTGATATAGAATTCTTCTTCTGGTTTGCCATCCAATCTAAATTTAGTTGCACCAATAGATACAATTGTAGAGTTGGCGCGAGTACTTAAAGTCTCTAAGTCCACCATGATGTGAACTTGTTTAGGATCAGTTGGTGATGCCATTATTTTCCTTGCCCTCTGTATTTCTTATAGCTTCTCTTTTTATGTTTGTTCATAGAACTCATTTTGATATTGCCATTACCTATACTGGTTGCTTTGTTTGTTGGCTCTATAGATGTATGAGTGCCAATTCCTCTTTGCTTTGCCATTAATTATCCTCCTCGATCACTATGTCAAATGTTCCTTGTGATTGCATATCAAAAAATTTAACCCAGTCTTGTTTGCTAAGTTCAGGTAACTCAGTGACAAATTCTTCTCCGTCACCAAATGTAAACGTTACGGTGCCTTCTGGTGTTATAGCATAGGCATCGTTTATGTCATACTTTTGTTTTTTGTTTGTGAAATCTACCTGTATTACGTTGTCATCTTTCATAGATACAGTTCTCCAAGTAACACACAGTATATGCCATGTGCTACCAAATGTCAAGTGGTTTTTGAATTATTTTAAGGCTTCGATCTTTTCTTTAGCCAAGTCTACGGCTTCCCTGTCGCTCAGGTACTTGGGCTTACGTTTAGGAATCTTAGAATTGGTTTCTTTATGATCTTCATTGTGCTTGTTTGCTTGGTCTATTTGGTTTTTCATATAGTCCAAGTACTCGCTTCCAACAGTATCTTGACCTTCTGCAAACATATCAGTGAAGTCCATGTTGGTAATCATCTTCATCTTAATATCGATGTGCTTCTTTTCTTTTTTGATCCTACGTATGAAAGCATAGTATGTGATCTGTGTAAAGTAAGCAAATGGATTCTTAGATTTTTCTGGATTGAAGTTATCAATATACGTTATGCAATTTTCGATCCCGTCTAAGATCATCTCATCACGAAATGTATAGTTGACAAAGTTTGATTTGTAGGCTAAATGATTTGCAATCTTGACAAAACATTCTCCTAGATAGTCTGTTACTCTTGGTTTAGGATCACCAGCGGCTTCGGCTGCCAATCTTAGTTCTCGGTATGCAGTAATTGCTACCAAAAATTCTTTGTTATCAACGTAATGTTGTTTCGGTGTAGTTTTTTTCATTTTATTTCCTCATAATGTAAAAAAAGACTTGACATTCCAAAAATACTCTGTATAATAGGGCGTGTCCCTTTAGAAAGAATACTAATGTATTTGATCATTATCAACTGCTTGAGCATATGCAAAGATATCCGCAAGTGTTTCGTCTGGATCTGATTCGTTATCCTGTTCGGGATAAAAAGTCTTTTCTACTATCGCATAATAATCTTGCACATACGCCCGCCCTAAGGTTGATATATTCGCAATGATTGTTTTACTCATAAAATATTCTAAATCGTCAGAGAAAGGGATCCATCCCATAAGAGCAAAAGACTCTTGCATTCCTCTAGGGCCTTCAGAATAATGTCTTGTGATTTTTAAAGGCGTATGGAGCTTCACTTGATCCGCAGAAATTTCTTCAACAGACGCAACCAACTGGGTCTCGTTCGTTAGAGTAATTACTTTAGGTTCTAGTTCGTTCATTTAATTTCTACCTTTGCTATCTTATAATTAAAAGATTCTTCATTGTAAATTTTAATTCGTTCTAACATATGGTTGAGTGTAAAGTTTTTCTTTGATTTCCAAGATAGATCATCTCCAACATCGAATAAGTTACACGCTTCTTTCTGATTACCCTTTCTAAGTCCTCTACCAATTGATTGTAGATTTCTGATACGAGACTTACTTGGTGAAGCAAAAACAACATTATGTAAGTTTCTAATATTTATACCAGTAGAAAAAGTACCATATGAAGCAATGATTATAGCATCTTTTTCTTGCTCTGTCAAGTGTCTAATTTCTTCTCTTTGTTCTGTATCTGTTCCACCATGGACAAAGAATACTTTTCTACCATCTTTTGCTTTTTCACTTATCATTGTATTGAGTACTGCTCCATGCTTTTCAACAAACTGATAGAGTACCAAGGTGTTGCCAGTCTGAGCAATAGATAAGTTTGTTATAACTGCATTTCTTTTTGGGTTTGTTACTAGCCAATTCATTTCTTCTTGATATGGCATTTTACTTACTAGTTTCCTTTCTGCTTCAGAGTATTCTAAAAGTAAACAAACAATCTTCAACTCAGCCAGTTGCTTATTGTCCATTAGTTTCTTTGTAGTAGTTACTTTGTAGACTCTACCAAAAACACCTTCAAGAACAAGTCTGTGTGTTTTTGTACCATCAAGCGTACCTGTTGTACCTATTCTATACTTTGCGTTAGTAAGTTTATCCATCAATGTAGTTAAAGATTTTGCTTTGAAGTTGTGTGCTTCATCACCATAGATTACATCGAATTCATCAAACCAAGACTTAGGAAATTTATATATTGATTGCCAAGTTGAGATTACAACTGCGGCTTTGTTTGATTTGTCTTTGCCACTGTAGATTCTATGGCAATACTTGTTTGCTTGCCATTCATCTTTTGATGCGTAGTCATTAAAATCTCCCCACATTTGCTCAACGAGGGAAGTCGTTGGCACGATGATAAGCTGTTTACGTCCGTGTGCTTGGTGATAACGTAAAAGGCTGTAAATGATAAGAGACTTACCACTAGCAGTAGGAGATAAAAGAAGAGATCGACCATTGTTAATCGCATGAGTTACTGCCTCTAGTTGATAGTCTCTAATGTCAATAGGTTTATCTTGACTATGTAGGTTCAAAGACTTCGTGAATTTTGTTACTTGATCAAGTGTACCATCTTCTCCAATCTTGTCAAGTTTAACGTCTACTTTATATTCTAACTGCTCACAGAATTCTATAAGATAATCTAAAAGACCAACATATAGTTCTCTTGTGTACATATTAAACATTCGTGCTTTGCCATCCCACATTCTGTTTCTGTAGGCAGGCATAAATTTTGCGCCAGGTACCTCAAATGTAAAGAACTCTACTATTTCTTTTGCGGTACTTGGATCCGTGTCTATTAAAAGATGTACTTCATCTTTCTTAGTGACAGTAATCATTTACATTAATCCGTTCGTAAATTTTGTCCACTCTATGCTGTTCTTAATATCCCAACCTCTGCCTTGTACTGCTCGTAGTACTCTTTCTAAGTAGTCAACTACAGTACCAATATATTCTAGTTTATCAGTCTGTTGAATAATGTCATCATCAGATTCAAGATACTCATGCATATCAGACTTTAATGGTTTATTACCTAAATACTGCTCCCACCCCAATGCTTCTAACTCTTGTCTGGATAACTCGCCACGAAAATACTGAGACTTAATTCTTTTGAGTTTGATTAAACTAGTCTCTGCTTTTCTGTATTGTAGTTTTGCTGTGGAAAGATGATTCAGATATTTGGCATGAAGTTCTGGAGTTTTGGTACTCTCTTTGCCTAAGTTCAATTCATCAATTTTACAATCTTCGACCCACATAACTTGTAAGTCTTTTAATGAAATCATAATATATCTCCATAATATAATACTATTTATACTCTAAGTTAGAGCATCAATTGAATACGTTCTGTATTTAAATGCGGCGATACCAATGAAGTAATCACCAGCGCCATTTGTGATATCAAAATCTAATCCTGATAGAGAAATGGGAAAAGAATCTTTAAATGTAACCTTGACATTTGGATTATTGTTTGAGTCTAGTACAAACAAAGTAGCGTCACTTACTTGTGCTATACCTTCTTTGACACCCTTGTTTGCTGTTGCTGTTCTATATTCTTGACTCTTGATAAAGTCTGTAAACTCTTGGTGCTTCTCAGGGAAGCCGAGACCACGTAGCCAAGCATATAACTCTTTGTAGTTACTCATGTCTTCTTGAATAAGAAATCTAATCATCAACTCCCCAAATCTTAACTTGTCTCCAGGGTATGCAATGTCTACAAGTGGTGTTACCTGCTCTGGAAATCCCATAGAAATTTCTGGTATATTGGCTGCCTGACAGAAGAACGATACATTTGGCATATTATGTACTTGAAACTTAAAACCATTTGGGCGCAGATAATCTAGTTCTGACGGATTTGATCCATCAAAAGTTCCTTCTGTTACCGATGCTATATTGTTAAAAGCCATTTGTTTCTCCGTTAAACACTAAACTGAATACTTTCACCGCAACCACATGAACTTGCTTCATTTGGATTTGTGATCTGTATTTCAGAACCAGTCATACTGGTAACAAAATTAATTATAGAACCTGACATAATATCTGTACATACATCATCTACTACAATGATGTTATCTACAAGTGTGCCATTAGAATCATCTTCTGTGTAGTCCCATGTGTAAGCAAATCCAGCACAACCACCACCTTTAAGAGATAGTCGCACATACTTTTGTCCCGAAGACTCTAATAGTTCGGTCCAGTATTTCTTTGCATCTGCTGAAATTTTTATCATACTACTATTTATACACCCATTCTGTTCTCAAATCTATAGGTTCTTTTGTGCGAATATTTCGTATAACTTTATTTCCTAGTATTTTATTGTTTCTTGGAGTAAGATGATTTGCGTGTTTAGAATCTTGGTCCCAACATTCTTTGATTTCATACCAGTACCTACCTTTTAAATCAAACATAGCTTCCATCTGTCTTTTTGTAACTCCTGACAGACCAGCGTTACTAGAACCCTGGTTTTCTCCACAAGTTGCTATTTCAATATGTTCTTTATCTTTTCTGTTTATGTAGTCATCACCACCTATAGGTAATACAATTATTGTTACATTTTTTGTTATTGCATCATATTGTAAAGCGTTTAAGAAAACGTTCATCGTGGCACTATGTGCATCCGGATTGTACATATCTCCTAGAAAAAACTCTTGGGGCTTGAATTCTGCACCCGTCTGAGGTTTTCCATTTTTTGCAGGTGTTATTTGATGAGCAGTCATAAATCTTGGCTGGTTATATATTGTAGGATCTCTTAAAAATATTCTTTCCATGGCTGTAAGACTCATAAGAACAATATCATTTGCTTCAAGGTGCGCTCTCTGTTTTTCATATGTGTAGTAAAGATAATCTAAACTAGAAGCAGGAACTGCAAAATTTATAAACTTATATTTAGGAAATTCTTCTGCAACCCACAGAGTCCAAGATTTTGCGTTATCATAATCTGCGGCATAACTATCACCAAATATCATTATTTTAGGCATGTTTTTCCTTGTAGTCTTCAATGGCAGCCTTAATAGCATCTTCTGCTAGTACACTGCAATGTATTTTTACAGGTGGAAGTGCCAGTTCTTCAGCAAGTTCTGTATTCTTTATTGTACTTGCCTCGTGTAACGACATACCCTTTACCCACTCTGTTAGTAATGAACTGGAAGCGATTGCAGAACCACAACCATATGTTTTAAATTTTGCATCTGTGATCACATCATCTTCGACTTTAATCTGTAGTCTCATAACGTCTCCACACGCAGGTGCACCTACCATACCTGTGCCAATACCATCTGTGTCTGGGTCCCATTTGCCTACGTTGCGAGGATTTTCGTAGTGATCTATAACTTTATCGCTATATGCCACTTCAGTATCTCCTGTACTGTTAGAAGTACTACTATTTATACGCACAAAAAAAGGGAGCCGAAGCTCCCTTAAAAGTGTCTCTAATGAGATTCTTTTTATATTACATAAGGTTAGTAACTTTAGACAGTCTGTAGTACTGGTTACGGTCAGCAGTAAATGTTGCACCGTCAGTAGTACCGTTAGCTTGAGTCACGTATGGGTTTGCAATCATGCCATATCGTGTCTTGAAGCCAATCTTAGGCTGGAAGTTACCTGGGTCAATCGCTCTAACCATTTGCAGAGGTACGTATGGGCAGTAGAAGATACCAGCATCATATGCGCTAGATCCTTTATAACCAACTACGTAGAACTGTGAAGCGGCTCCAGTATTTGCTGAATATGGATCAACATATACTTTGTAACGACCGTTAAGAACACCAGCAAATGTATTACCAGTATCGTCAACGTTAAGTGGACCACCACCTTGTAGTGCTGAACCAGTATCAAGAACACCAGCCATTGAGAGTGCAGCCGCAACATCAGCAGATGTGATGATGAAGTTACCTTTCCCTCTACGTGTGTCTTGCGCGATTACGTTAGCATCTCTTTCAATGTTGAAGAGAAGACCTTTGAATCGCTCAACTGACCATCTGCCATTTGAATCAACGTCAAGGTCGAAAGTACCGGCTGTTGCAGTAGATGCAGAACCAGGCTTAGCGACTTTGTAGATTGTTCTAATAACTTCACGGTTAATTTCAGCAAGAATTTCTTGTGAAAGAATGTTTGACAACTCACCTTCAGCGTCCAAACCATGGATAGCTTTAAGGTCTTGAGCCAATTCTACTGTGTACTCAGCTTTCAGTGCGCGAGTCTTCGCAGTAACGGTTGTTTTCTCGATTGAGAAAGCCATTTCATTGAAGTCTGTTCCACCTGAATCACCAAGTGCTTCAGCAGTATTAGTAGCAATGCCAGTACCTGTAGTAAAAGTACCGTCAACTGGGTTTGAGCCAGCATGAGTACCAGTACCAGAAAAGTCTGTGTCTGCTTCGTTGAATAAAGCCTCTGTACCAGTTTGATTGGTAAAGTGTGACTTCATTGCAAAGATAAGACCAGTAGGTCCAGTCATTGGTTGAACACCAGCTACATCATAAGCCATAAGATTAGGCAATGCCCGTCTTACAAGACTAATGAGAATTGGGTCGTAGTTGTCGATTCCGCCACCAGTATTACTATTGACAGCGACTTCGTTAAGAGCAAGGCGTTCTTCACGACAAGCCTTCTCTTGGTTTTCAAGAATAACAGCGGTAACTGCTTTCTTGTATGGGTCTTTGATTTCGCCAAGAGCTTCGTGGTCCAGAACTGGAGCCCACTTCTCTTGAATTTGTTCAGAAAGATACATTTTTCGTTTCTCCTATTGGGGTTTTAGTACTATTATTTATAAAATAAAATATTTTAGAACTTTGCTGATTGAGAGATTGCCTGAGCATATCTGGAAATATAACTGTCGTCTTGGTTTAACCCTTCTACAGTGTCTTCCAACTTATCTTCGGAATCTTGTTGCCCTTGTTTTGGAAAATAGTTTTCCTTGACTACTGCAACTTTTTCGGTAAAGATTTCAGTGCTACCAAAATCAATATCTTCAACAAGTTTTGCAAATTTTTCAGCTTCAGTCAGTGTTAAGTCTTCACTGGCTTCTTTGATGATTGCTTGCTTCTGAAGATTTTGCTTTTCTGCAACAACTTCGATCTTTTCTTCAAGGGACTCATTTAACTTTGTTTCCAAAGAGTCAATTTTGTCCTGCATTTCGCCCAGTACATCATACTTTTCTTCGGGTACTTGGATGTAGTGTTCAGCGAATAGGGTTTTCATACCAGAAATGAAGTCTTCAGTGATCTCAGCACGTAGACCTCGCTCTATGGCAAGTTCATTTTCTTTCATCCAGTTCTCAGCAACATAGGAAAGGAACGAATCTAGTTTTTCTACCATTTCTTCCTTGAATGTTTCTTGCTGTAACTGTGCTTCTTCTTTTAGTTCTGCTTCGATTGTTTCCATTTCGTTAGCAATACGTGCAGTGACAACGGCTTCAAAAATACCAGCTGCCTTAGTCTTGAATTCTTCAGAGAGTTCTTCTTCTGATTCAAACAAACCTTTAATGTCTTGACCGAAAAGAGTTTCTTCTTCTTCTGCAACAACTTCTTGATCTTCTGCAACTTCTTCTTCTTCAGCAACGACTTCAAACTCTTCTTCGGTGCCTTCGTCTTCAGAAATAACTTCTTCTTCAGATGCTACTTCTTCTTGAGCAACTACGCCTTGTGAAGAAGCATTGTTTACTGAATTTTCAGTGTCTTCTTCGTTTTCGAAATTTGAAGGAGCTTCTTTAGCACCATTACCCTTAGGCAATGTTCCATCTTTTTTCGCTTTAGCAGATGCGGCTTTACCAACTTCAGATGTTAAACCACCTTCTTTGTTACCCGTTCCACTTAAATCGTCTTTTGCAGGATTGGCATCTGAACTACCCTGAGTAGGGGCAGATGAATCACCTGGTTTACTATTGGGTGAAAGGTTGTCTGCCTTCTCATCCAGTTCTTGGAGTTCTTCACTAAGTTGACCAACTTCTCGGCCCTTAGCAAGAAACTCTCTAATCTTGTTTTCTACACTCATGTTACTGATCTCCTTTTAGGATTATGTTTCTGATAATTATTTATAAAAAATTAGATTTCTGACAGTCTTTTCATGAAAGATTCAAAGACTACTAATTTTGCTTCATCCAGTTCACGGGCAGAAGTCTTACTAATATAAGTCTTTGCCATATCAACTTCTCTTTCTTGCCAGATGCCATTCTCTAGAATCCACTCTCTGTTCTCCATGATGCCTCTTACAAATGCATCTGGTGCTGAAGGATCAGAAACTATGTCTGCGGCAGTTGATAGCATGAAATCGTCCTGCACTTCATTGATACCATTACGCTCTTTAAGAGAGCCTAGTCCACGTGAACTAACTCCCAGTTGAGCACCTTCTTCAATAAGGTTTCTGGCAATGTTTCCCATTGGAGTATCAAGAATTTTTGCTTTACCGATGTAGTTATTACCATCTTCTTTTAGTGAAGTAATAAGGTGTGATACACGGTCAAGATTAACAGTAGGTCCATCAGGATGACCAAGTTCGCCCATGGCTCTCTTAGTATCGATGTTCTCTTTAGTGTACCTAGCAACCTCTCGTTGCATAATTTCTTTTGGGTACATTCTACCGTTTCTATTTTTTAAATCTGATTGAAGAAAGACACCCTCAATATACATTGATTTCTTGCCGTCTTTCTCTTCTACGATGTACTTGACATCTTCTACTGTTTCAGTAATAAGTTTCATTATCCTAAATCTCCATCTGCACCTTGGTGCTGTTGTGAACCGTAACCGTCAACTTTAGTTAGTTCAATGATTACTGTTCCAGATGCGCCAGAAATTGCAACGTCAACGTTTTCGCCATTGTGCTGATTGTCTGAGAAACCATTGAATTCAATTGAACCCGATTCGGCTAAGTCATACAGAACGTTACTATCTCTAGAGATAACAGCGGCACCAGACGCACCTAAAGTCCAGTGAATCGCTCTGATATTCGCTTTTGGTGACGATTGAGTTTCTGTTGATTTTTTTAATGTTGTTGCAAGTGCGATTGAGCCAGTCGCAGATGTTCCCCGAACGGCGACAACCCCTTGAACTTGGGTCAGTTTTAAAACGTCTACTACGACTGCCATTTACTTTCTCCTAATAACCTTTTTTCTTGTGATTGGAATGCGGCCCTTCTTGTAAAATATCAAGGTCAACGGTATCACAAGTTTCAATTCCGTGTTCGAACATCACTTTATACCAAGAAACGTTTCCGTCTGCGTCTGGTTCAGCGTGTTCTGCGTGAAGTGGGCGCCCTTCACCATGCTCTTTGTGCAATACTTTCATCGCGCAATTATGTGTAAGTTTAGGATCTTCTGAAGAACCTTGTTTAGGAGGTAGTTTATCACCTTCTACACCATCTTCCGCTGGATGATTTGCAGTAGGTTTTTCTTTACTGGGTTTCTTTACTGCCAGTGCTTCTTCTTTAAACTGCCTAAACGTCTTCATTTGTTTCTCCGTTTTCTACTTCAGACTCTTCTGCAGGCTCTTCTACTTCTACTTCAGGCTCTGCTTCTAGTCCCATTTTTTGCATTTCACTATTATTGAATACTCCATTTGCAATTTCAGCTTTTCGATCTGCTAGTACATTACCGACTCGCTGTCCCATTGCAATATTAAAATCATCTGCGGCACCTGTTGTGTCGCCAGATGCCATCTTGTCCATCATTGCACGAACAATATCTTGTGCGTCTGCTTGGTCATTCACTTCAACTTCAATATCTGACATAATTATTCTCCATCTGTCTGTTCTTCTTCAGCACCACCTTGCGACATTGCAATTTGATGTTGTCGATCTCTTTCTGCTTCTGCGGCGTCACCAACAAGGTGATCATCTTTATCAGCACCTGAAATTTCTGCATCAATTTCAGAAATCTCTTCATCAGTAAGACGTAAGATATTTTTCTGTACATATCTCTTACTGTATAGTTGTCCCATAAATGGTGCAACACCGTTAAGCACTTCAATTCTACTACGGAGAATCTCTTGCTCTTTGGATTCTGTATAGTAGACATCACTTGCAAATTCATAATGCAAGTCTTCTTTAATTTCTATCCAATCTTGCTCAGTTATAATACCTTTGAGAACAAGTTGTGTCTTTAATAAATCATGGAAAATTCCTGAGAATCTTCTTCTTAACTTAGAAATGAACTTGGTAAATTTAAGTTCATCTCTTGTAATCTCTGCCGATCTACCAAAATTTAATCCAGATTGCTGTTCTAATCTAGATAGTGGTACATTTAGTGCTTGATAAAGTTTGCGTTGAAAATACTCAACGTCTTCAATCTGTCCTAAGTTTGCACCACCAGGCAATGTTTGAATCTCTGTCCCTCTGCCACCTTCTTTTCTTGGTAGCCAGAAATCTTCAAGCATTGACATAAACTTTTTATCATCTCTGATCTCGCCTGTACCAGCATCATATACTAGTTTATTACGATATCTTTCCATAATATCTTTTAGATACTGTTCTGCTTTACCAGTAGGTAAATTGCCAACATCAATATAAAAGATTCGCCTTTCTGGTGCTCTAGTAATACGATAAATTACTACAGCATTTTCCATCATTCTAAGTTGGTTTGCTGGTCGTATTGCTTTGTGCATATACGATATTGGGATTTGTTTATCCTGGTCCATCAAACCCGAAGTACAATATGTAATAGCATCTTTGGTAATTTTCACTGCCTTATCTTGGGCATTACCTGCTTTATACTGTCCAGACTTAGTGGCTAGTCCTTTATCATCAAATATAAAATGCTCATCGATGTCCGTAATAACTGAAACACCATTTGCATCTTTTTCTTTCTTTACTTTCCTTACTTTCTTGATCTTTCTAGGATCAATGTATCTTACATCTTTGATACCTTCTTTTGATTTTGCAGTATCAATTACTTTATGAAAGTAAATTCTTCCGTCAACATACCAACGTCTAAAATAATCTTGCGCTTTGTCGTTGAAATTCATCAATGAAATGATGTTATCAAACTCAGCTTGGATGGCTTTCTTCACTGTAGCAGACTGTTTAAGCGAATCAACATTTAATGTTAACGGCTTTTCATCGTCCATATTAGAAATAGTATCATTAATAATATCTTCAATAGCAGAATCAACATCTGCCATCATTGATATATCGCGGTACCTTTTAATAAGTTCCGCTTCATTGTTTGCTACACCTTCTACATCAAAGTATGTACCAAAATAACCACCTGCCTGAATACTTTCCAGGGCTCCATCAGAATCTGGCGCTACGAAAGATTTCTCTGTCTTAGGCGCCTTTTTCCTGTTAATCTCAAATCCAAATAATTCCATGTTATAATAATCCTATGTCCAATTAGCTTACATCGTAATGCATATATTGGAACGTCACTGTAAATTCTTCAAAAATATCATTCTGTGCATATTGTAATGCAATTTCTGACATCTGAATTGGAAAAGCATTTCGTAGTGTATAAGTACCACCAGATAATACTTCGTCATTTCTGTCAAGATGCTCAACAACCAAGTCAGACTGATAGTCTCTTGGAGTAAGTACACCTTCGTTTGTTTCACGATCATTAAGACCGTTCATCCATGTTTCGAATGGTTTACGTAAAGAGAAGTTTGAATCATTAACAACTGTAATTGTCCATGGATCAAAGATTCTTTCACCAGCCATTTTAATTTCACGACCTCTATACTGAATGATCGCGGGGTTTACGTTTGATGCGGGCAGTGCGGCGCCTGTTACCAGTAAGCTATACGATGGATCAACTCCTGGTACGTAGCTTGGAAAAGCAAGAGAAACCCGAAACTGGTTTGGTCTAGCTCCACCAGCGCCTAGCCTCGCTTTAAATTCTTCAATATTCATTTAATTTATCTCCTAGTTGAATATGATTATTTATAATGGGTTAGGCACCAAGTTCTTCAAAAGAGATACCTGTACGAGTAGCGACAAAGGTCAACGTAATAAAGTTGATAGACTTTGCAGGCTTGACAAAGATATCTGCTCTGAATTCATTTGAATCTATTGTCTCAGCAGTATTGTTTGTTTCGTCACAAACTACTCTGAAGTCATAGATACCTCTTCTGCCTTGTACATCACGCAAGAACGGTTCTACTAGTGACCTAAATTGCGCTCTTGTGAAAGCGTCATTAAAGTCAAAGAGTTGGAACTTAGCGGCTGTTGCTACTGCCTTTTCTAGGACAATAAACAATCTACGTACATTAATTCTATTAAATGCAGAAGGCTTGTCTAACAAAGTTTTATCTCCGAAGAGAACGATGCCGTTACCAGGGAATCCAACAACTGGGTTGATACCTTGACGATACAATTCATCTCTTTCAGTCTTTTTAGGAGAGAATGCGAGTTTAACAGCATTCTTGATTACACCGCGATTATAACCAGCGGGTGAGAACCAAGGATCGTTTTGATTATCTGCGACAACACAAGCACCAGCTACGTCACCATTTAGAGGTACATAGACATACTGATCGTTGTACTTGTCGTACATATATTTCCAACCACTATCCATCACTGCGAATGAACTTCTAGTTAAAGAACCTCTGTCAGTGACAATTGCAGTTACTTCTGATCCAGAATTGTTTACAACTGAATCTCTTTCAGGTGAAACAAATACCATACAGTCTTTTCTAACTTCTGCAACATTATCGATTATATAATCTGCTACTGTGAGTGCGTGTGCGGATGTCATGATTAATGAAACATCAAGCAACTCATCGTTATCAAACATTAGATAACCAGATTGTAAGTCAGCACTAGCAGGGCCAGCATCTACTGCACCAGCAAGTGAAGTCTCGTCAGCGGTAGTTAATGTATCAAATCCAACATTACCAGCACCAGTTGTACCCCAATCTGAAGCACCAGTTGGATTATCCATTACCCAAACATACTTTGATCTTTGGTTAACAACATTTTTCCAATAGTTAGACTGGTTAACATCATCTTTAGCGTCAGATGCTTTAGATACTCCTGGGAATTTTTCAAGAATAGTTCCTGCAATACCAGTAATAGCACCATCTTCATCGACTACGATGATGTGAAGTTCGTCAACTGAAGTTCCTGCATTAGCACCCCATGAGGTAGTAATTGGTGTACTATCAAACTGACCAGCATAAGTCCAAGCAGTAGATAGGGTTGCTGTTGCTGTTGCACCAGTACCTCCACCACCAGAAATCGTAACAGTTGGTGCTGAAGTATATCCTACTCCACCAAAAACAACTACAATTGCATTGACTGCATCACCAGAAATTGTTGCGGTTGCTGTTGCAATCGTACTACCGGTGTCTGGGTTTGCAATGGTAACAGTTGGCGCTGAAGTAAATCCTGATCCACCTGCTGTAACTGCAATGCTTGCAACTGAAGTGGCTGTAAAAGATGTTAAATCTGCCATTGAGACTTTAAGTGAGTTGCCTAATGTACCAGGATATTTGGCTGCCCAAACTCCTACACTAGCTTCATTATTTCCATATGATGCTTCATACGTATCTCTATTTTTAATTAAGATACCAGCACCATCAGCAGTGGCATTTCTTGCGGCACTTCCGACTTCTCTTACTGTTAAACAATTAGATCCATATGCCAAAAATGAAGAAGCAGTCATGAAATCTAAGAAATTACTTGTTGTTGGTTTCCCAAACAAACTTACTAAATTATTTTCAGAGTCTACGTTTTGTATCTGATGGGCAGGACCCCAACTAAAGTCTCCTACAATCGCACCAATTGTGGTTGCAACTGCGGGAACAACATTAGTCAAGTCTTGTTCTCTGACCTGAACTCCTGGTGATAGCTGAAAAGCCATGTTATTCTCCTCGATGTTAAATTACGGTTATCGTATAATGTTCCTTGAATTATTTATAATAATCCATATTTCTCTTTCTCGTCTGCCCACATCCATACATCACCACTTGCTATAAATACTTCTTCTTTCTGACCATCATCGATAATACCGAATGGAGTTAAATCTTTTTCTATTGTTCTCATTTCAGAGTTGTAAAGATTGTCTCTCATATCAACGTTAGTTAAGTCTTTAAAAAATGTATTCGTACTGAGCCATGCAAATAACACCAAGGTCATGGCTAAATCATCGTTATACCCTTCATCGGCTACAAAGGTACCACTTTTTTCTACAAAAGTAGACATCTCACTAATACAGTCAGCATCAAAAAGTAATAACTTTTGCTCTTCAATGAGTGCTTTTAGTGCAAAACATCCTTGTCGTTTTACTGCTTTTGATGTTCTTACGCCTAAAGTACTTTTCTTGCCGAATCCAGGAGAAACATATTGTTTGTTATTCTCGGAAACTGTACTAAATATATTTTCATATTCTAATTCTTGGTGAAGTATATCTGATACTTGCTGTCCAATATCATTTGTTTCTATCAAAACATATGCATTGTTGTAATCAGACGCAACTTTACCAATAATATTTGGATAAAGTAGGGGTGAAATTTTATTATTTCTATACTTACCCACTACCTTAAAAGGCATTTCTGTTATATCTAATAATGTAAATGCAGAATAGTCTCCACCAATACCTCTAGAGGTGTCCACTACTACAACATAGTATTTATTTTCTTTTGGTTCTTCATATATATCTAACCCATCTTTTGTGTAGATTGGATCATATGAAGACATCATTCCTAATGCTTTACCACTTATTAATGTGTTAGATGAACCAAGAAAATCACATAAAACTTCTTGATTAAACTTCAATTCTCCCAGTAGTTTAAATTGTTCTTCTGCCCATTGCTCATCTCTTCCTGGTATCTCTGCATATGGTATAAACATACTCTCAAATCCATTTAATCCTTTCTTAGATTCATTCCAGAATTTCCAGAAGTGATTGTATCCAAGTGGGGTAGAAGTGAGTAGAATCTTTGTAGTTTCACCAGCAGAAATAGTAGGATAGACTGAAGTAAAAAATTCATCTGCTACATTGTTTGGTATAATGGCAGCCTCATCAATGTACAACCAGTTTACAGATTTACCACGAATACCAGAAGCTGTTGTGGCGGCAGTAAATACTACTGAACCATTCTCTAAATCTACGTTACCTTTATTCCAAGTCTTAACACCCTGTTGCATCCATATAGGTAGATGTTCATACATAATTTGATAACGAGATAGAACTTCTCGGGCAGCCGCGGTCTTGTTTGCCATGATAGCAATTGTTTTACTATCATTAAATATACTATAATGTAATATACAGGCTGCGGCTGTAATTGTTTTACCTTGCTGTCTGCCTTCCATGAGAATAGCTTTGCGCTCTTTCATGATAAACTCTACTTTTCTTTTTTGACAATCGTAAAGTTTAAATGGCTGTAAGCCTTGGTCCAAAGTTACTATCTGACAGTAAGTTTCGATGAAATAAATCACATCATCTTTACATTTCAAATACTCTTCAATTTGTTCTTGAGTAAAATCATGTTGATACCCTACCGGCTTTAGATTTGGATTGCCGTGATATGAGGTTTCAATCTGCGTCATTCTCTACCGCTTTCTCTTGCTGTTTATTAATCATTTTAAGAAGATCAGAAGTACTGCCAACAAAAAGATTATTATTAGTAACATTACTAGCATCAATGTTACCATTTACTTTGTCAATTTTTTGTTTCTTTTCTTGTACTTCCATGATATCTTTAGCACCCTCAGCCATTGATTTGATAAGTTGACCCGCAACTTCAAATGCCCTAGGATTGTCACTGTTCTGTGCTATACCTAAAATACCTTGTATAGCTTCTTCATTATAAGACATCGATCTTTTAAGTGCCTGTCTGGCTTCTTCAAAGTCACCCTCAACACTATCTTCTGAGTCTGTAATAATAGCAGGAGTTTTTGGTTCATCTGTTTTAGTCTGGGTAACTTGAAAAGTTTTATCCAGAGCATCGAATACTTTGTTTACCATTATTTAAATTCCTGTTCAAACTCTTCCACAAATCTATATGCATCTGCTGGTCCAGGGAATTCTTGATATCCTTCTGGTGCTTCAATATCTACTGTGGGAGCAGTACTATAACCAGAACCACCATTAGTTACTGTTATAGATTCAATTTTACCATCTGTTCCTAATACGGCTTCAGCCCTGGCATTGCCAGTTGAGAATGTAACATTTGGTGCGTAAGTATATTTATCACCACTATATACCAAATTAACAGCATTCACTGCATCACCTGAAATCGTTGCGGTTGCTGTTGCTTTAACATTTTCTACAGAATAAGTTTGTTTTACATATTCACCCAATAGTTCAGGATTTTGCCAAGTAGACGCAATAACTTTGCGAATCATTCCTTGTGTACCTACAAAGCCATAGTAATTTAATTTCATGGTAAAATTAAAAGACCATATAATACTTTGTCTATCACCTGAATACGAACCTTCGTATTGATCTTCGTATGTAATGCTGTCCAATATAATTTTAATATCTCTTTTAATACCCATTTCAGGTAAATCATTTACAGTTACATTAAAGTCTGGATTAAAATGTGGCATTATCTGTTCTGCAATTTGTAAAGCATCTTCTTGATTCTTTGCAAAAGAATACAGAGTTATATTTAAATCGTATGGGGTCGATACAAAACTAGTTCTAGCAGTAAGAGTGCTGTCTGTATGCAATGCAACATTCTTATTGATTGGAGAAATCTTTCTATTAGGATCGTATGCGATACCAGTAATCTCAAATCCCATTCTAGGTAATGTTATTGCAACTTCACCCCTAGATTCAACATCTGGAATAGCCGCTATTCTAGACAGAAATTTTTGTTTTGGTGAGTACGCAAGAGGTACTCTTAATGACTGTGCTATTTCACCAGCAGAGTTTTTTCTTTCAACCTGTATGTTACTAAAGATTGTACCAAATGCAATAATAGCTTTCTTTGTAGTCGAGTGATAAAATTGTTTATCTTTAAACATTAGCCTACCTCACCAAATGGATTTACTTCAGTGAAGTCTAGTATATCACTGAAGTTCATAAAGTCTGCATTATCTGTATTTGCATTGGTCTTATTAGTTGCGTAGTCTTCTTTAATAAGTGCGTCACGGGTTTCCGTTAGTAGATTATCACCAGTCTCAGTCTTCAACTGATACAAGAATGTATCTAGTGAATTATTATCTTCAATAATATCTATATCAGTATTGCCCGTATCAAGTGCTTCTGAACTGTATTCGAACAACTCACACTGCAATCTAAATACGTATATCTTTCCTAGTTGGTAAAATGGATTTTGAAACTCTACAAATTTAATTTCAAATAGTGATCCTGTCTTAGCAAAATACAGCAAGTCTCCTTCTGCAGGTCTTGCTTCTAACTGAAAAGTACCACCAGAAGTGTCTACTAAATCTTCCCATCGTTTCTTGGCTAAAACAAATGTTGCAGAATCTCTTATCTCAATACCAAACTTAGAAAATATATCTCCTTCACCTTCAAATCCTTCAACGTTTTCAAGATACATTTCTAGAGGATATGATTGTGTGAACTTAGATAGAGCATCTTCATCAAAGATTGTATCTCTATTTACCAAAGTTCGAGGCAAATAGAAAACATCATGCCCATAAATCTTCAGGCTTTCTATTACAAGGCTTTCTACCAGCCGTTGTTCTGAAGTTGTTCCTGAAGTATCGCCATTTTGGAAATAAAAGTTAGTAGCCATGCTCTATTTATCCCACCATAAATGACGGTGGTAGTTCGTATTTCATTTGCATCTCGTCTTCGATCTGAGCGATCTCGGCAGTAGCTTCTTGAAATAATTCTACACCGTTTAAAGTTACTCCACCTGGTAATTGTATTCCACCAAATTTTTTCATATTTTCTCCCCATTGTCTTTTTAACAATGCGGTTAGATATTTCTTTAGGAACATATCGTCATATACTTCGTTGTATGTTTCTGGATTCAAAATTGCATATGCTTCTGCAATAACGTAATCTCCTACATTAAATGTCATATCCCAATCAGTATCGATATAAAGTCTATTAGTTTTTCTGTTCCATCGTATTTGTCTTTGATTAACAAACATTTGATCCAGTGTTGTTAAATGGCTTTGTACCATGGTGTAATACGTGAGGTCTGCACTTAACAAACTGTACATATCATTCATTCTAAACTGATACATAAGATCAAACATATTGTTTGTACCAGTTGTGGCATCATTTTGTCCAACCGGAAATAATCTTTGTATACTTAAAATCTCAGTGCCTATAGGAATGTAACCTTTTTCCATATCACCAGCACTGTAGTGATTAGAAGATGATAGAGTAGCAGATAGTCCACTTACCGAACCATTGATAACTTCTCCTGCAGTAAATGTACCTAGAATATTGTCTATAGTAAAAGCAGTACCAGTTCCGCTAACTAGAATAGCTGTTGCGCCACTAGTTGCACCAGTTAGAGTTTCTCCTTTACTGAAGTTACTCGCAATGGACGTAGATATATTTAATGTAGAGCCTGTAATCTGGTGCTTTACGTAAGTTCTTTCTACACCATCAAAGTGATATTCTTGAAATAACTGTAAAGCATCATCCACTCGGTCTTCTATCTGGTCCTCGTCAATATTAATTTCGATTACAGGAAAACCTAAGCGTCTTAAACAATAGTCTATAAGTCCTTGTCTACTTGATAATGCCATTTAACCCGCCTTATGATTGATCATATGCATACAAGAGTGCCTTGAGTGCATCAATTTCTTGTTTCACAAATGCAGTAGTAGCCAATTGCGTGGTATTTGTACCAGTACTTGCTGTTGGTGCTGTTGGTGTACCCGTAAGAGCCGCACTAGCAAGTGGTGCTTTTGTTGCTATACTGTTTGTTACTGTTGTGCTAAAGTTTGCGTCATCGCCTAAAGCAGCCGCTAATTCATTTAATGTGTCCAATGCACCTGGTGCTGAGTCAACTAGCGCATCTGTCGCGTTTGAAATGGCGGTATTCATTGCAGTTATAGTTGGTATAACACTGGTATTAACAGCAATAGCGCCACTACCAGCAAGAGTTATACCAGTTCCTGCATTGAGATATGCATCTACTTGTGAATTAACTCGGGAATTGGTGTAATATAAATTAGATGACCCTTCCGCAGTTTCATCTGTTGTCTGTGCATCAACATATGCTTTTACTGATTGTTGACTTGGAAGTTTAGTGGCACTGTCACTTGCCATATTATCTTCGTCAATTAAAGCATTTGAAATTCTTGCATCGGCTCTAGCATTTGTGAAATAAAGATTACTTGACCCCTCAGTCATCTCATCTGTATTATCTTTTGTGGCTATTTGACTCGCTACATATGCTTTTACTGATTGTTGTGACGGTGCTTTTGTGGCACTGTCTGTTGCCATATTGTCTTCGTCAAGTATGTCCAGAGTAACAACACCACTTGAAACTGAAATACCAGCACCAGCAGTAATGTGCGCTCTAACTTCCGATGCACTTGGTCCAGTATAAGTTAGTACTCCAGTTGAACTGTTGTAAGAAAGCGATCCATCACCACCAGAATCTGTTACACTTATGTTCGATAGTTTGGCAAGAGTAAATCCACCGGCAGTTGATCCATCGTGGACTACCAGAGTATCCAGTGTAGTATCGACAGTTACTTCTCCAACCGCTCCAGTAAAACTAGAATGATCTGACGTAGTTCCTCTTCGTAATTGTAATTTTGTTGGCATAGTTTATCTCTTTACTCTCTATAAATATATATTAGCTTACCAACTTGAAAGTGCAACACGTTTCCAGGTATTAGTAGCGACACAGACGTACATATAGTCCGAGTCGAAAGTTAAATCCCCTTTTGTTCCACTTGCAGTTGCACTGGCAGGCGCATCTGATTGTATATTAGTTATTGTTATTACAGCGCCCATATCATACGCAGTTGAAGCAGTTGTGAGGTCACCCCAATCGTAAGCATCTCCAGTCGCAGTAGCTAAGGTACCAAAATCTAAGTCATTTGACCAAGTAAAAGATTCTGGTAATCTTGCGGCGCCTATGGAAATTATACTTCCGTCAGTTTTCTTAGAGTACAGTAGACGATCTGCCATATTCATGGCAATTTCACCCACAGCTAAGTCAGATGCAGTTGGTGCATCACTTGCTGTTTCGGATCTTTTTAATCGTATTACTGTAGCCATTTAGTCCTCTTCTTTTGTTTCTTCATTCTGAGTATTCAATGATTGTGTTGCAATCACTAACTTCGATTTCAAAACAATATTTTCTTGCGTCAAGCGGTTAATTTCTTCCGCCATAGTTTGAATATATTGATTCACTAATTTCTCATCCATGTATCATCTCCAAAAATAATTAATTGTTAGTAAGTACCACCGTCTATAGTTGCGGCGTCAAGTCTAGTGTCAAATGCACTATTGAAACGTGCGGCTGTGTAGTAAAGATTACTTGATCCTTCACTAAGGGCATCCGTATCATGGTTTGCAATACTTGAAGTTGTACCAGTTACGTTACCAGTTACGTTGCCTTCCAAGTTTGCTACTAGTGATGCGACTGCATAACCAGTACCAGTAGTATCAACCACTGTTGTTGGTACTGCTTGTGTATCTTTAAACAGTTTCCACTTACCATCGTTTGCATCTCTGAAAAGACCACTGTATAGGTCTTGAGATCCAGACGTATCATAGAGTCCGTAGAAACCAATATCAACTGCATCGGAACTACTGTTGTTCGTTGCAAGTGCAAATAGTGGATCAACTACTTCCAAAGTCTGTGTGTTTACTTCTGTTCTAGTACCAGAAACAATCAAGTTACCAGAGACAGTAAGATTACCACCGATAGTTGGGTTAGTAGGAAGACCAATAGTAACTGCATTTGCTGATACTGCGGTTTCTATTTCATTTGTTGTACCATTAAAAGTAAGCGTTTCTCCACCATCAATATCATTTGAAGTGCCACTATCACCAGCAATAGTAAATGAAGTTGAAACTGAAGCAGTGCCTGCGGCTGTCAATCTACCTTGTGCGTCTACTGTAAAAGTAGGAATAGCAGTAGCACTACCATAACTACCTGCTGATACGGCGGTGTTATCTAGTGTGTGGGTAACTGCGTTACCAGATACCGCTGTTGTGATACCTGTTCCACCAGTAAGAGTAAGTGTTTCTGCATCTGTAATTGCTCCAGTACCAGAATCACCAGCTATACCAAGGTCTACATAAAAATCTTTAGAATCTACGTATGCTTTAACTGATTGTTGAGTTGGGATAAGTGTAGCAGAATCACTGCTCATATCATCTTCATCAACGAATGCTGTGGCTGTAATTGTGCCATCAGACAGTGATCCAAAACTAATAGTACCAGCGGCAATGTTGCCACTCGCATCTCTTTTTACAAGTTTGTTTCCGGTATTCGCATTGGTTGCACCGTCAACGATATCTGTATAAAATTTACCACCAAGTTTGTGAATTACTGCACTGCTATCGTTATTTACGGATTCAATATAAAGAATGGCTCCTGCGCCATCATTACTTTTATCTTGGCTATACGCGAGTTCTGCTTCTACTAAATCCGTAGTTGCGGGTGCGGCAGAAGCGGTTGATCGCTTAATCTGAATTGTGGTTGCCATTTAATCTTTCCTCATTTTTTTTAGGTTTACTGAAATCTTTTGTTCATAACGAATGTAGTCACTAATATGTTCCGCCATCCAGTGTCGTTAGATTCAATGAATCAATGTCAACGGATGCAGTTAATGCTTGAGCAACAAAATTGCCTGTTTCTTCATCATAAACCAAAGTATGACCGTCCAATAAACCGTTAGTTGAAATATCAATATTGGCTAAGTTTTGTAACTTTGCGTTTGTAATTGCCTGAGATTGTGTAGTAACAACTGAAGCAATAGTACTAGTTGATGGTATGCTTACCTTCGTAGTACTTGAATTTGATGGTATGCTTACTTTTATTGCCATT
>Ga0181379_1000022_pt1 | contig 69723 bp, 86 predicted proteins | sample 2SPOviralmetaG_FD_130115 | JGI IMG/M metagenome (GOLD analysis project Ga0181379, IMG submission 130115) | Marine viral communities from the oligotrophic San Pedro Time Series (SPOT) site, San Pedro Channel, CA, USA - 2 SPOT_SRF_2009-07-10 | ecosystem: Environmental > Aquatic > Marine > Strait... | reverse complement strand
TATAGCGTTATCAAAAGCAATGTCTTGAGCAATTGTTGTATCATTAACAATACCTACTTGTCCAGAAGTAAATATGCCAGATTCATAATACTCTTCTCTAACCCATGCACCAGTGTTTGTGCTTGCTGCTTGTTCTGTAAGCAGATCGTTAATATCTGATTGAGTACCATCCCATGTAGTCATTGAAGCAGGGTCTATAATAGAACCACTATTTGCATTTGTTGTGCTTAATACAAGGGTTGCGTCATACACAAAATATCCTTGACCCCCATCAAATTGAGAGTAGTAACCTTCGACATATATTCTATCGTTATCAGAAGGGCTAAGACTTGACAAATCAGAAATAGTAGCAATTTGTGTAGAACCTCCACCAGTAACAGTCCATACAGTACCACCGCTAGAAACTACAACATCTCCATAGTCTCCATCACCTACTGTAGCTGTACCAGAAGAAACATTAATTCTATAAGGATCGGCAATAGTACCAGAGCCTACTACCATACTATTAGTTCCATCTGCAATTTTTGTTTCAGAACCATCTGGTGCAGGTTTATTATCAAGATATACTAAAGCAGATTCTACATTATTATTACCTGAAAGAGGGGTAGCTAAGGGCAGCAAATCTGCAGTAGCAGCACTTGCACTAGTTATCCTACCTTGAGCGTCTACAGTTATATTTGATACATTGTAAGTTCCTGCTACAACCGTAGTATTTTGTAATTCATCTGCCCCAACTATATCATTTTTTAATGTGATAATTTTACCATCTCCTGAGATTGTCATGTCTCCATAATCACCGTCCGATAATCCTCCACCGCCTTGCCCTGTACCTCCGCTACAATCTTTTAAATAGCTGAGAAGGCTAAAAGGCGTTGAAAAGTTTTTTATGTTACTCATATTAATAGTAACCTTTTTCATAGTCCAATCTCTAAGGATAACGGTATTACCTCGTACTAAAATATCGTAAGGACTACGCACTAAAATGTCTTTTCCTGACGCCCTAGAATCTAATACTAGACCATTAAAAAACTGCCTACCCGATCCATACTGAGCGCATAAGTCGCACTCAGGAGCATTAACAAAATAGTCATCAACACAATATAAAGAGTATGATTGAGACATTATGTTATTACTGAATAGCATTAAAAGAAATAATGCTGATATATTAAATAACTGTTTCATTTTTTAAATTTAAAAAAAAGGGAAACCTAAATTAATAAGCTTCCCTTATAATTATAGAATGAGAGAATTGATTATACAAATCTTTTACTGAACGCTACCTTATCGAAATTGTAGATTGTACCTCCTAAAGTCAAACTCATAGTCTTATCATAAGTATCTGCAACTGAGATTTTTACGATATAAAGACCTGTAACCATATCAGGAGTAACCTCTACAGTTGCACTATTTGCGAGCGTTGTATCCGTTAAGCCTGCAAAGCAAGTAGCTACTAGAGCTGTTTTCAATTGTGCTGCTTCACTAGCGTTATCTGCAGTGATCGCAGTGATCGCAGAAATTTCTGTACCTACTGCAACTGAATCAACACTATCAGAGAAAGCGTCTACTGTTGCTGCTACAGAAGCAACATCCAAACGGTAAGTAGCAACTGTTTCTACAGTAGTAACTCTAGCAGCTGCGTCCTCAGTTTCGCCTGCTAATTTGATAGCAGAAAGTGAGCCTTCACCTATATGTACTACTGTAACTGTACCTGAAGATGCTGCATCATAAGAAACATCTAAGAAAGCATCTACTTCATAAATACGTAATACTTTCTCGAAGATAAAGTTAAATACTGCATCCGTATCGGTAGCTACGATAGTCTTCTCAGGATACATAACATAGTCTACACCTTCTTTTGTGTAAGTTACAGATTCTAGTGTATCACTATCTGCACCTGCACAAACAATAGTATCTTGACCTACGCTTGTCGTTTCACTCTCTTGAGATTTTGTAGAGAACTTTAAGTTATTGATTGGATCAGCATGAGGGTTGTCTCTAAATAACCCGAATTTTGAAATGTCTTTAATTAACATTTGACTATTTTTTTAAATTTAAAAAAGTGTTATCAACTTGCGACCATTTATTCCCATTCGGGTGAGGACAAGTTATCTTTACCATCTGAAAGTCCTCAGACTCTTTGTTGGTTCTTAATTTGATTAGCTCGTCAAAAGATAATGGCTCATCCATCTTATCTTTTAAACGAGGCATATTTAGCATATAAGGCTTTGTAGCAAATGGACAACCGCACTCAGTACATCCATCCATCTTGATACCCATAACCTCAACTTTGCCTGCAAGCGGGCACTCACTACATACCTTAACACGAGCATCCCCATGCTCCCTTTTTGCTAGTTCTACGCCTGCAAAAGCTGCTTTTAGTAAGGTATTTTTTTTGAATCTTTCAATACTATCCAAAATAATATCTACCATATCCTGCTCCTTTTACTTTATCATTTATAGAAGATAAGTCATCAATAGATGATAGACCATCTTCTAAAATAGGTTTATAATTATCATACACTCCATCACTATTATTACTTAGTATAAAATGGTTCATATTAAAATAAGCTCTCTCAGCATTACCTAAACAAGCTTTATGTAAAATATGATACTCCTCATCGCTTGCGTGTTCGTAAGTCTTACCTAGATTTTTAACTATACCTTCAGGTCTAATTTGTGAATGCATAGTACCTAATAAATTTGCAACTACTTGCCATGAAAGCCATTCAGCCATAAAATCATACCAAAGCTTACTAAATGCGGGCATAGTAAATTTATCTCCATACTTAAAAATACCGCTATCTTGACCTACTAAAAATTCGGGGGTTTGCCCGAAATAATAAGCAAAAATATTTGGATCAGTAAAATCAGGCTTTAATTTTACAGTATACACTAAACCATTATATACAAAGTTGTCTCCTATATCCCAATTGGTAGTACCGTCATTCTCAATAACAAATTCTGTAAAGTTGCGTACATCTGTATGCTCTACTAAATCTGCAAGCAATTCCGCATAAAAAGTTTCTCCAATCAGTGTCCTAGATTCTTGATACTCCATAGTAAATATATTACGTAAAGTAAGTCTAGGAAAACTTTCCCCTAATCCTGCATAATACATTACTTCTGCAGGTGTTAATAAAGTTTTACTCATCAACTTCAGCATCAGAATCTTCGTTTAATGTGTTCTTAATTAGGTCTTTATTAGCTGCAGCACTACTATCTTTTACATCAACTCTCGCACCACTCTTCAAATTATAATTTAATTGGGCTACTACATCTGCATCTTGAGTCAAGGCTAACATATTTACTAACTCCTTAATCTTATCTTGAAACTTAATGCTGTACATCTCTTGACTAGGCAATAATACACTACCTATCTCATTTAACATCCATCCCCATATGTTTTCCCAAAATTTCTGCAAAGGTGTAATAGTTGTCACATTCTTAATATTAAATAAGTCAATAACAATATTACTACCAGTATTACTCTTTACTTCTTTCATTCCTGTTAACTGCTTCTCCCATCCATGCATAGCATAAATATAAGAACTAGCCCTATCTAACTCCTTATCTTTCCATGCCCAATCTCTATTCAATTCCAAATCAATAGGCACAGGAGGCTTCTGACCAAACGGATACTCAATACCTGCCAAACTTTTAGCTTGCAAATGATCGCCTTCCCTTGTCATTAATAACCTCAATGAATTCATACGCCTGCGATGCTGCATAATCTTATCCTCCTCATCCCCATCATAACGTGTTGGGTCTAACTCCTCAAAGGCTAATACCTTCTTTGTGACAAACTCAGTACCACTTATCTTAGCACTTACATCACTAAACGCATACTCACTATACATATAATTTAATACACTCAATGTATCTGGCCTACCATAAAACTTGCTCTTGTCAGCATTATTCTTTATATGTACAATAGTCTCAAAAATAGTACCATTACCCCTCTCACGCCAATTCCACTCCTCAGCAAACATATCAGTAACAGGATATACCTTCGGCTTACGCTGCCTCCAATAATCCTCATCCCAATACTCCGTTACAATCGCATTCTTTAAATTGTTAGAACCACTGCGAGGAACCAATAACGCAACTTGCGTGTAATGAACAGGCTCAATATATACCTTACTCTCTCCTCCCGCCTTAACTAAACGTATAATAAACCAAGCATTCCCAGAATCCGTGTAATGATGATACCCCGATTTAGTGTAATCAATAATATCAGTTAAACGTAATCCAATCCCACGCAAAGCCTCAATATAAGATATCTTAGTAGAACGATCTAAGGTGTTCTCCAAATTCTCAGTATCATAAAATCCAGTAACATGAGGCTGCTTTATATCCAACTGCTCGCCAAATGCGTAACTTATAATATTTAATTTACACGCTACATGACTCTGACTTACCGAACTCACATCATATAATAAACGCAACATACTATGACTACTCTCATCAGTAGTACCATAATACGGCATTATATTATACTTCTTAAATAATATACCCAACTTCTTGGAATCACGAATAGACTCAGGAATTGGATTAGTTAATTGTAACATATAAAATTAAAATATTATTAACCCGCAATACTTACATATGCAAACATACTCAAGAATACGCAAGCATACGCAAGAATACGCAAGAATACGCAAGCATACGCAAGCATACGCAAGCATACGCAAGCATTGCGGGCAATTATTTATTATCCTAAAGACGTTTCAGGAATAGAGGTTGTATTCACATACATAGGAGGATACAAGCTTTCACCACCTAAATCCATCTCATCTCTAGCCTTTGAAGTACCAAATTCACCAGAAGCATCTAAGTGACGTACAATACGTAAAGACTTAATCTGCTCGGTAAATGTGCCGTCAAAATCTACACCTATGAGTCTAGCTTGGCAGTTATTATCATAAACTACAGCGACAATCTTACATACAGATAAAGCATTCAAAAAGGTTTCACGATCATCCTTTGATTTACCCTCAAAAGTAACCGTAAGCAACTGCTCATAAACATCCGCGTCTTCTGTGAAAGTAAAGTTGTAAGAGCCAAGTTTACGCTCAAAAGTCAAGGTATGCCAAGAAGCATCAGTCTCAGAACCAGTATATGCAAATTGGATAACTTCCCCATCAGCATTCACATTTGCGTTTGCCGCATTGGTTGTCATCACGCTCCAATCAATGTGCTGATTTTCAATCCACTTAATTGTTTTTAGGCCGCCACGTAAATTACAGTCAGGACTCTGACCTAAATTACCGAGGGTTGCGGAAACAGTACAAGCCATTATTTTTAGTTTTTATAAGTTAATTAATTATTGAGGTACTGCATATCTTTGCGTCCCAACAAAGAAGTCCGTATCTGCAATAGTTGTCGCAAATAACGCATGAGCCGCAAAGTAATACTTACCTAATTCACGTACATCAGTCTCACGCTGAATAATCATACCAATATTCGGAGCATCCAAATTAGGTAAATCCGCAAAACTAGCACCTAAACTAATATTTCTTGAAGAAGTAATAGCTGCAAAGTGAGTTGTTCCTGTCAAATAACGATCTAAAATATTGATGTCAGAAATAGGAATTACTGGCATATCATCAATATAATATACGTAAATCGGCTTAGACCCTCCAATACCCTGACGAGAAAATTCTCTACGAGTTAATCTAGGATTGATATCATTGAAAGAAATAGTCTGGAAACGGAACTCACGAGCAATCGCTCGGTAAATAGAAGGAGAAACCAAGAATAAAGGCTCATAACTACCATCACTAGTAGCAGCAATTCCACCCTCATCCATCAAATGCTGTAAATCCGCAGGAGCAGAATCACGTAATGAATCATATAAGGCAGTCGCATCACCAACAAAATCTTTTCCGTTCTCAGAAATATCCGTTGTAGCAATAAGGTCTTCTAGGTTTAAATGACCATATAAAGTTGGATCAGACTTAGCTAGTTGGTCTACTAATGATACCCAACCGTTTACTGTGCCTGATGTGCGAGCAAATAAAGAACGAATATCCACAGGAGTCTCTGCATTATATGCAAACTCAGGTGCATTCATATCGTGTAAAGAACCAACAGTTAATGAAGTTCTTGCTCCTAAAACTGCATTCTCAGATAAGACTTGAATAAGACGGTTCACTTGACCTATCGCATTTTCGTCCATTTGGACTGGCTGATTAGGGTTCCAAGTCAAGAAATGCTTAAATGAAGAATCAAAAAGCTCATCATAGCAATACGATTCATTAATCTTGGCTTTCGTAGGAGTGAACTCCTTACGACCAATACGGATTGATCCTGTTTCATCCCATCCACAAGACTTGTGAGGAGACCACATAAGTGGTTGTCCCTTTAGAGAATGGATTACGTACTTCATCTCTTTATTCAAGCGCATATAAGAATAGAGACCGAAAGTCCTTTGGTAAAAGCCCATACTGTCTTGAATCTGCTCTTGCATAAAGTAGTTGATCGAGCCCGTAGGAAAGGATAATTGTTGGTTCAAGTTATTAAAACTTGGTTTCACAAACAATGTTGCCATTTTAAAAAAAATTTAGTTTGTTAAATAAAAATAAAATAACTAATCCTACGGACTAGTATTTAGAGTCGTTTAAAATAATTAAATTGCCCTGCGCATCAAAAACACTAGCTGATTCTTGTAATGCCTCTGGTGCATCCGAATTACCTTCGATGGCAGGCTCATTAGCTAATTCAGCAGTTAAATTGCTAAGACTTGTAACGTTACTTTCTAGCGTTTCAATTTTAGCGTTTACGTTTTCTAGCGTTTCAAGCGTTTGAGTTAGCGTTTCTAGCGTTTGAGTTAGCGTTTGTACTTTTTCTGTTAGTTCAGAATTTTGTGACTGCAACTCGCTAACAGATGCGGCCATTGCTTGTAGATCTTCCATAGAAGATACGGTTGCTAAAGCTTTTTCTAGCTCAGCTGATTGCTCCTCTGTGTAGTTCCACCCAAACACTTTGTTAATAGAATTTACGATATTTGAAATATTCATATCAATTTCAATTTTATTAGGAATAATGTTATTATCTAAATTTAGATCGTTTACAATATGATTTATCAATTCTTTCTCAGAAAAAATCTCATCAACAAGACCTCTCTTTTTTGCTTCATTTGCTAAAAATAAATTTCCATTTAGGGTGCTATCTTGTAACTCTTGAGGGATGCTTCTATACTTTAAAACTTGATTTTTAAATATCTTAGTTTCAGCATTTAGTGATTGCACTAATTTAGCGTTATCTCCTTGAAGATAATCTCTCAGACCTTTATTTTTGTGGGTACTTTCATCTGAATATATGCTGTCTACATTATCTTTTAGGTACTCGACCATTTCTTTATTGATCTGTATCATTGTACCAATACTTCCAATTTTTGAGCTTTCACTACTGAGAAATATGCCCCCCATAGATGGAAGAGTAGCCCTAACAGCGGCACTTCCAATTAAGTGCCCGTATGTGTACACAGGAGTGTCCATATCAGATATTGCGGATTGCAGTACCGCCCCTGCCATTGCCTCACCTCCTCCTGAATTAACCTCAAGAATTACGGCATTAACATCTGGGTCTTTATCAAGGGCTTGTAACTCAGATATCAATGATTTTACGCCATTTGTAGATAGTGAGTCTTCAAGACGCATGACCCCATTAAGGTGGGCTTTTCGTATGCCATTGCCTAAATCTTGGGGCTTAGATGCTTCTCTACGCTGACTCATCCCTAATTCGGAGAGTGTGACTCCGCTTTTCACAAGTTCCATTTCATGGAAGAACTTGTTTAAAGCAGCAATCCCAAAATCTATATCAATTTCGAGAACTGAAAAACTATTGATTAAATTTTCTATTCTTTTTTCCATGCTACAAATATAAGATATTTATATACCTATGAACCTTACATAAGTGTATATATTGTTATATTTATCATTATTTTTTATATTTACCAATATTTTGACCAATAACTCTGATTTTATGGGTAGGAAGTTTGGTCTTACGTGAAATCTGGGCTGCAGTTTTATTTTGTCTAAGACCTTCAATTACAAAAGGGTAACTTAGTGAGGCAGTATTTAGCATAGACAAAAATTCTAAACTTTCTAAGGGGATGTCTTCTAAATTTTCTACTTTAGAATTGACGGCTACTCGATTGTAAAACTCAAGTAGCAATTTTGTATTATTACTCATATTAAGTGATTAAGTTATTAAGTATTGTGCTAATTTTTCTTTTAAAATGATAGGCCATGCTTCATAGCTGAAACATTCGGTTTGCCCCGCAAAGCGTATGGTAGGATTGAATTTATAGTGTCTATATTCTCTTAGAATTTCATTTTCTAGGTCGTATATCAAATTAGGCTCTTGCTCTAACAAAACAGTTTTTTTAATTTTTAAATGATTATATTGTTTACGACAAAATCTTTCTTTTACACTCCTGCTTGTGATTCCGATTTTAGTGAACTCTTCTCCAGATTTTTCACATACAAAATATATTAGGTATAAAAATCCTTTACCTTTATTGTTTTTTAGACAAGCATTTTTAAAGTCTGTTCTTTTGTAACCTCTCTTATGCAGCAAAGGATGTGATATTCCCTTATCTTTAAAATCACTAGGCAAAACCTTCCAAGGATGTTCTGGGAAATCCTTATGTTTTATTAATACTTTTGTTTTAGTATCTACGTATTCAACATAATCAAATATATAATCATCAAAATCTTCCCTTTTGGCTTTACAAGCTTCAATCCATTCTTCCGTTGTCCATCTATACTTCCCAGTTATCCTAGGATGTGATATTCCCTTATCTTTAAAATCACTAGGCAAAACCTTCCAAGGATGTTCTGGGAAATCCTTATGTATTATTAAAACTTTTGTGTGAGCATTGACATACTCGACTAGCGAAAAGTCATAATCATAAAAGTCTGGCCTTTTTACTCTACAAGCCTGAATCCATTCTTCAGTATTATATCTATAATTCCCACTTATCATAGGGTGTGAGTCTCCATTATCTTTAAAATCCTTAGGTCTTACTTCCCATGGATACTCAGGGAAATCCTTATGCATTATCAAAACCTTAGTCTTGTTATTTACGTACTCGACTAGCGAAAAGTCATAATCCTCAAAGTCTGGCCTTTTTTCTCTACAAGCCTCAATCCATTCTTCCTTTGTTAATTTTTTAGGCATCTACAAGTGATTTTATATAGTTATACTCTCGTTCAAGTTCTTTCTTTCCCGCACACGTGCATCCATAGAACCCAATTTTGAAGAGTCTCAATCGAAATTCTTTTAGGTCATTATTTTCGTATAACAATAAAAGCTCATGTTTAGTTTCATCTGATAGCGACTTTAACAAATTATATTTCATTTACTCGCAATTACTTTGGGTGAATAAATCAATTTGAAAGATACTTCCTTCTGGTTGAGGGCTAGAAGATATACTGTAAAATGGGGCAGCAGTAGCTACAATCTCCAATGTAGGATAGTTAACAAAGGCACTACCTACAGGGAAATACAATTCTAAAAACTGTTGTATATCAGATTCCAGTCTCAACTCTTCTTCTTGTTGTTCTGGTAGTGTACCATCTAAAATATATGGAAAACCGAATATATGTGAATAAGCATCTTTTAGGCTCGTATTATCTTGCAATATAATATCAAAAATATTTTTGTTTTTTAGATTTATTGAGTACGTACAAGTTTGAAAACATCCCAATAACTTCTCAGGAATTGGACAAACTGTAATTGGTGTAGATATGATGTCCGTAAACAAGTAGTCATTTATTTCTAACAATTTTGCAGCATATACAATACTTCCATACTCTATGAGCAGAGGAGTTCTGAAGTCTAATTGCCTATATAAATTAGCATCTATATTTAATAAATATTTATGTAGATTAGATTTAAGTATATCAGCAATTGGAAATTTAAGCATTGTGTTAAACAAATCATAATATTTATAACCAAATACTACCGAATAATCCGATATTCTAACAACTTCTGATACACTACTCGAAAAAATCCCCACTCCCGACACCACAATGCCATCTACGTCTTCATAGGCATAATTATAGGTCGTATAATTATTTCCTATATCTGAAGCGTTACTAATCCTGAATTTCATTGTAGTTGCATCATACGACACAGTTCCAGACAAAGTAGGGTCACTATCAATATACGTCTGTAAATCATTCACAAAATTTGAGGCATCTTGCGGAATATTATAAGGAAAGTTGAACCCTACAACACTACTTAAACTGACAGCATTTAGGGTTACATCATTTAGAGTAACTTGACCTGTATTGGGTAAGTTGAAGGTAAATGATGTATGGTCACTGAAACCAGTATTCTCAATACTAGTATAAAAGTCAAAGCATTGAGAGAAATTTGGTGTTTTGGTTACTTGAATTTTTGTGCTTGTGTTTAGGGGGTCTGGATACTCAAAGGGTAAATTTTGTTTTGTATATACAACTAAGTCCTCAGATTCATTATAAAAACGAGAGTATTGATGAGATTGATTATCAAATATTAGAATTCGAGGTTGTATATCGGTAGAGAGTGTACCATATGTAAAATGGGGATTACCTTCTGTATCTAAATTATCTGTTATTGCAGGTAAGTTAATATCCCTTGTGAAAGATAAAAGTTGCAATTTACAATTTGAAGTTGCTTCAAAAAATGGGTTCTCAGACTCATCGGTTTCGCTATTATCAAATCCATATTTACCAAAATCAAAAATACGAGAATATAATGGCAAACTTAAATCTAAACTGTCTGTATATGCATCACTTGGGCTTTTGAATTGAAATTGTTTATATCTACTTAAATCTTGACTTTTAAATTCTACTTTTAATGATTCTGGTTGGATATAATTTGAAACGTTTATGGCATCTCTAGTAGGTTTAAAATAACCATCAATTCCCTCAGAGTGTATACTAGTGTTCTGCTCTGCAAACATTTCGACTTTTCTATCTAAAATATTGAAATCAAAGCGAAATCCCATATGACTTAATCCTCTCAATAATTCATCGAATGTATATTCACTTGATAAAAAGTTCTTTATTATATGCTCATCTCCAAGGTATAAATGCCTGCCATTTGCGAATGTATTTATAATTGTACCTTCACCAAATATTAGATTACCTAAATATGCGTTATTTATAGCCGTTTGGGTGTCTGGGTTAATATCTGTACCATCTAATAAACTATCGAAGTAATCATTACTGCCAATTAGGCTCACTCTTAAGGTATCCTCAGGTCTCCAATCTATAATATCAAATTGAATATTATCATTTATTTCAAACTGGTTTAAATCAGTAAGGTTGTCAGGTAACTCGTATGACTTGCAATAATAACGTATAGAGTCAGGATTTGGTAATGCTCTAAAATGCTCAACGGTTAAGACCACATACCCCCCGTCGGAACTATTCATAGCAGATAATAATGTACCTCTAGTAGAGCCATTCCCATTTACTACCTCAGAAGCTCTAAAAATTAATTGTATAGTTAATCCAAGATCACACGTCACACCTGACTCATTACTTATATTCACAAACGTTTGAACGGCTAAAGCCATATTATTAGAATCTTGGATGCTAGTCCAATCATCTTGAGTATTATTTTCAGATATATTGTCAAGGTAAGAATTACTATCTTTTCTAAACTTGAAAAATATTTTATTACCTGAATTGTATTTGTAAAAATCTTTACCCATACAGTAAAGATAAATTTTTCGATACCATTGAGAATTATAAAAGTCGGTACTGAATGAATAACCTAACTCACAAAACCCTTGCTTTAATAGTGCGTGTAATGATACAAACATTCGCATATCATTTGCAGATAACTTGTTAGAATAGTAATCTAAGTATCTACCGAAATTTCCAAACCCATAACGAACAGGGTTTGATCCTGCTATATCTATATAATCTGGACTATTCCAATAATGTAGCACCCCTTCTGTATCTCCTACACTACCCATTACAAATCTTGAGTTCCCTAAATTTATATTGTTTAATGTAAGCTGTTTTGCTTTATCTTTAACATTAAATTCTTGGTCAGATATTTCTACCGAAAATTCTTTAGTATTATCGTCATAAGATTTTACTCTTAACTGAGTATAAGGTAAGTAAACACCCTCTACAAATAATCTAATTGTGATTGGTTCAAAATTAAAATCTAGGGTATTGTGTATATATTTATTTAAGATAAAGTAGTTCTTATCACTACTAGGAAGGGAAAATCCTAAAATTCCTTCCCCTTTTAAGTCTTCATATTTGTATAAATCCTTTACTTTTTTACTTATTCTAATACGAGTGTCTTCCTTTAAGTCAAAATATAATTCTCCGTTATCTAAAAATTTAGTTGGAGTATTATTTGGATGTTCGTATATTAATATTTTCATTATTGTGCTTTTAAATTACTGCCCATTCTACCTTTAAATTTAACTTCTAATACTCCCCCATCTTGGCTGATTTTTATATTTCCATTTTCTAGTATAGCTTTATTAAACTTATAATTTATAGCTGCACCTACTGGGGTAGCTATATTATTATCTACATAAATATAAAAACTATTTGAATTAAAAAATTGTTCCGTAAAATCAATTATTTCTAAATTGTTTCTACGCATTTTATGTACACCATTGAAAGACCTGAATGACTGATTATTCGAGGACGAGAAGCCTGTTCTTAATTTCCCATACCCTTTATCTGATATATCGACAAAGCTGCGGATAGTTCCTGTCTTTCTTGATAAGCTATATAAAATATCGAAGGGTAATGAGTTATATCCACCTAACCTATCTAAACTGTAAATTGCAGATTTATACGCTACCTCTTTCATATCACAACCTAATATCTTTACTGTATAACTTTTAGATACTTTACCAGTAAATATAATTTCTATTTTTGCTATATCTTGATTTTCAAGATTAACAGTATCAATACCATTATATTCTTGAGTCGGATTAGATGGATTATATGCAGGCAATAAAAATAAAGTATTACTGCTGCCAGTATAATAAAATAAATTTGTAATACGAGTGCTATTTTTATTAACTGTACCACTAAATATTTGCATTAATTCGCACTCAGAGTTATAATACTTTACTTCATAATTTAAAGTGTTGGCAGTACCATCAATAGGATTATAAACTTGAATAAAATCTGGGGTATTAACATTTACCGTTGTGGTATGGGGTCTGCTTGTTAATATAACTGACTTAGCACTTGTTATACTTGTAGAGGTGCTAAACACATCCTCAAAAGTATTTATTGAGTTATATGAATTTACTACATACATAGTATCACTAGAGTTATCACTTGTGTAAGTAATACTACAAGTCGCCTCATCAATTATTTGTCTGCCCACAATTAGTCGCACATCTTTGCCGTAGCCTTCTGAAACGCTATCTAATATAGCGTTGGTATGCACTGGAAATAGCGTTTCAATAAAGGATAAAACTAGCGTTCCTAAACGCAACGTTAAAGTACCGTTTATATGGTCTATAGCGTAGCGTTGCGTTAAAGCGTTTCCGCCTGCATCTGTTAGTTGGTAGAATAAGCGTTCAGTAATCCCAGATGTAGGGCTACCTGTAAGTTCAACTTCAAAAACAAATTCGTCAATAGTTGATATATAATTTGGTGTACTATTTATTTGTGCGAGCATTATCTATTAATTGTATTGTTTAATGAATTTAATCTTTCAGAGAGTCTGTTTTCATCTTGTCTTCCTTCTACTAGCCCTTGTCTTGATCCTTGAGCAACTGCTACAGATAGTGTTTCTGCAAGCACCTCAATTTGCTCGTCTGTAAAGCCTGATACACTTGGTGCGCTATTACTTGCAACTGCGGGCAATGTAGGCACAAAGCTTGCTCCTGTAAATCCACCTTCTGCGAAGTATCCTTTATTTTTTGTGAAGGTTGATCCTCCTTTTATTCTACGTCTTAGCATCTCCGCTTTGGCTATTAGTTGTGCGCCTTCAGGATGTCTAAGAACTTCCGTATTTGCGACCCATTCATCATTATGTACAATGCCTGCAGGTCTTCTGCCTGTTTTATCTTTCTTATTAGTGCTGCTGCCTGTATAACCCCCTTCTGCGAATGTTTGGCTACCGATTGACGCTGCTGAGGCTGCACTTTGAGCTACTAATGCTGCAATTTGTGCTCCTCTAAGGATAGTATCAAAAGGGATAGGGATAGTCGTTGGTGCTGATAAGATATTGACTATACCTGTTGCTGTTTGTATAGCTAGAGCTGCTATTTGCAGCTTTTTAGTTTGTTCAAATGTTTTCTTTCTTTCGTCTCTAAGTTTTTTCTCTCTTGCGGCCTCTATCTTTTCTATTTTCTCATTATTATTTCCTGCAAGTAAAATTTGCAAGTCTGCCTCTCTTTGAATCCTTTTTAGTCTGTTCTCAGAAAGGGATTGAAATACTGTATCTAAGTTAGTGAAGGCTGTCTCTAAACTTTCACTAAACGAGTTAAATATTTCCAATCTTTCTTCATTCAGTTCTTGCTCTCTTTCTCTTCTACGCTCAAAAACTAGTTCTTGAAGTTCTAGTTCCTTTTCAGATAGTTCCTTTTGTAGTGTAAGCTCTTCAGTAACTTCTAGTTGGCTATTCTTTAACTTTTGGTCAAGGATATCTATATCATCTCTTAAAGCTCTACGCTTCGCCTTGAATGCGAACTCTTCTCTTAATTTATTTATTTGTGTTTCTTGACTAGTTAAACTTCCTCCCTCTTGTTTTATTAAATCAATGCGTTCAAGGAGTTTCTTATTTCTGCCTATCTCTCCGATAAGTAAAGAGTTTTGTATGCCTCCAATTTGGTTTCTTATTATCTGCTGCTCTTCTATTATATCTAATTTAATTTGCTCAACTTGTAATAACTCCTTAGCAATAGCTAACTCATTATTTAAAGCTTTTATATTCGCCTCATTACCTAATCTTTGTTCCTCAGCAATATTATCTTGTATCCTTTGTATCTCTAAATCAGCTAGGTCTACAATCTCTTGCTGCCTATTGCGAGCAATCCTGTCCCTTTCAGATTCAATAGTTCTAGTAGTAATTCTAAATTGTTCTCTCTCCAATGCGGCTAACTTCCTTATTATTTGTGCCTCCTTATCTGCTCTTCCATCAGGAGTTTGTTCTTCTAAGGCTCTACCCTCCTCATTTCTTATTCTGTTTAAGTCCTCCGTAAGTTGTGCCTGTTGAATCAGTAAATCATTATATTTATCTCCATCTTGAATAGATTGAGCCAACTTAGCGTTCACTAACTCTAAATCTTTAGAATATTTTACAGTAGCCGTAGAATTTGTAAAATTAGCCAACGCTGCCTCTAATGTGATAACCTTAGAGTCTGCTTGGAATTGATTATACCTTCTTTGCTGTTCAGTTACTCTAGCTAGAACAGAATCATAGTTTCTACCTGAGAATATTAAGTTATCTAAAGCTTTTTTATTATCCCTCAACACTAAGGTAAATCTCTCTAAGGCTGTCTTATTGGCTCTTGCTATCCTATCATTAATTTTCTTTATATCCCTTTCTACTCTTCCTAACCTTCTTAGAGTTGTTTCAAATAATGTAGTAGTTGGGTCAGCCTCTTCTAGCTGCTTCTTTAAATCCTTTTGTTGTTCTTTTAATCCTGCTAGTGACCTATCAAAAGCTTCTTTTGCAGCTATTTTCGCCCTTTCAGCATCTCTTCTAGCTAACTCATTACGTAAGGTAGCTTGCTCCTTATCCAATTTTTCTAATTGGTCTGCACTAGAAACATCCGTAGGGTCTAAAACCACTTTTAACTTTAAGTCTTTGATTTTAGATTGTATTTCATCTATTTGCTCATTAATCTGACTTTCTGCAAGTTTACTAAGTAATAATGCATCATCAAAGGTAATCTTTACTTCTACATCTTGAGATAAGCCCTCTAACCTATTCCTAGTTTTTTCTACTTTGTCATTGAAGTTCTCTAATACTTGTCCTGCTTTTTCAACTTGGCCAGTAAGAGCTAAAAACCCTGCTTGAATAAATCTAAATACCGCTTCAAATCCAAGTTTTAACCCTACTAAAAATGCCCCAACTCTTTTTAAAGCTTTTGCAAATATATCAACATTCTTACTTCCATTTCTTATAGCTATAACTGCTTCTATTAATGCAGCAATCAAGAAACCAACTGCAACAACTAATGCACCTATACCTGTAGATATTAAGGCAGTCCTAAATATAGCTAATGCTCCTGACGCTGCTGTTAAACCGCCTGTAACGGAGAAAAGCCCTATTAACATACTACCTAAGCCTCCAATAAAGGATAATATAGCTCTACCACTAGCAAATAATAATGAGGTACTAAATATACCAATTAGAACCGTTGATATTTCAAGTGCTCCATTAAATTCCTCTACCTCCTCAGATGTACTTTCTATAACGCCTAATCCTTCACCCATAGCCTCAAAGAATCCTCTAAACCCTTGTAAGACCGAGGTAGTTAATGATAGTAAGTCCGTCATAACAGGTGATAATACCTCTCCTATAGTAATCGTAAGACCTTCTAAGGCAGACTTAAACTCATTTATAGCAGACTGAAAATCTTGCTGTATGAACCCTACAGCTTGAGTACTAAATGCATCATCTTGAGCTTTTCTAAATTCCCCCGCTAATCTCTGAATTTCCCCAGAGTCAAAGGCATCTGCAATTACAGTTGCTTGAGGTGCTCCCCTTACACCGAATAACTCAAAGGCTTTTAAAGTAGTATTAGTCGCATCTGACACCTCCGATAAAGCTTCTTTATAGTCTTTACCTGCCTCAGCACTTCTAATTAATATATTTCTAAACGCAGTAGCCGCAATAGAAGCATCAAAACCCGCATTAGATAAGACACCCATAACGGCTGCAACCTCCTCAATCTCAATACCTGTCTGCTTTGCTACAGCACCTACAGTACCTACAGCAATATCAAATTTAGTTAAATCTAATGCAGAACTAGAAAACGCTTTAGCTAATAAATCTACTACTCTTGTAGCTTCAGAGAATTGTAACCCGAATGCGTTAATAGTAGAACCTAATACCTCTGCTGCCCTACTCGTGCTTTCGCCTGCAATAAGTGCTAAGTTCAATACATTACCTAAAGTTGCGTCAATCTGCTCAGTATTAAATCCTAACTTTGCTAACTCTGTAGCTAAAGCTGCCACATCAGAAGCAGTAAACTGGGTAGTCGCACCCAACTCTTTAATCTTATTCTCTAAATCAATTAACTTTTGGGTAGGTAATCCGTTAGAAAATTCTCCTGTTACTGCCCCTAAAATAGATATATTACGTTGAAATTCTCCTAAAGTTTCTCCAACTCTTAAAATACCTCTTCTAAGTAGTTCTAGTCCTCCTATTAATGTTAAAGAGCCTAATCCTAATCTATTGAATGAATCTAATATATTATTTGTATCAGTCCTTACCTCTTTTGTGGCTTTAGAGATTTTTTTCCTTTCAATCTCTAAAGTTTTGCCTATATCCCTAATGTTATTTATTATAGTATTTCCTCTTATACCTGTTCTTTCGGCTTCAGTTAAGCTATTGTATTCCTCTTTTAGCAGGCGTACTTTTAGCTTTAATTTATCAATACTGCCTTCTACCTTACGATTTAGATTTAGTTGAAGTTGTTGACTTTTTATATTTTCATTTAGTTGCTGCTTACTATCTCTTAAAGACGCTGAAAGTTCCGTAAACGCATCACTGCTTTTTAAGGCTTCTACTTTTTGTTTGTCTAATGATCTATTTAGTAAGGTATTAGCTGCCTGTAACGCCCCTGCAGAACTAATAGTACTTTTGCTAGATAATACATATCTATTCAAAGCAGCTTCAATATCTTTAAATTTCTGAGCCGTAGTTCCTGTAGTTTTACCTATTAGCCTTAAAGACTTAGATAAGTTATCAAAGTTTTTAGCTAATACGCCAAACCTTTGATTTGTCTCGATATTTATCCTTAATTTTATCTCAGAAGCCATTATATATAAATTTACACAAATATAATAAAAGATGACCTTGTATAGATCATCTCATATTTAAACATTGATAATATTATCAGAAATTCTTACTAAAGGGGTTTTTAAGATTTTTAAAGGCCTCCCTAATTATAGTTTCTCCTATATCGGCTATATTTAAAGCCTTCGATATAGTATCTAAATTTCCTTCTAATTCATCTTTAAACCTACTTATAAATCCTGTTCTCCTACCGTTATTTGAGTACCTAAAAGCATTCTTAGTAGGAGTACCTTCCCTTGTAGATGTTATCGCAATTGCAAACGCCACTTTTTTTCTCTCTTTTATACTCAAAGAGGGTTGAACTATATTTAACCAATCACTCAAGCCCTCAATATAGTCTCTACCTATTTTAACTTTTTGACTTGGCACACCTTCATCTACAAAGGTAGCTTTAGGGTCATCAGCTAGTATATTTATAACATAACCGCTTCTAGTAACTTTTATCTTATAATCTATACTTTCTATTAATGACCCTGTAGCCACATGACCTTGCTCCTGCAACTCTTTTTTTATCCTAGAAACAAGGTCATCTCCGATTTTACTTAAACGTTTTAATAAAATACGTTTAGCAATCCTAGACATTTTTTAAAGCTTTTGGAATATTCTGTATAATGGCTACCGAAAAGGATGCCCAAATAAAGGATAAACAATAAAAGATTATAGGATCAACTGGCCTTACCATCAAAATAAATCTAGCCATTATAGCCATTAAGGATGCTGTGATAATTAAGGCACTTACTTTTGTTAATGTTTTCATCTCTTACGTGTTTTTGTTTTACAAGATTTTTTACCGTTCTTTTTTGATGTACATTTTTTCTTTTTCTTTTTTGTGCTTTGATAAGGCATAATTAATAATTTAGGTACACCCGCACCCTTTTTTTGGATGTTTCTTAACGGATGTAGTAGTTTTAATAAATTTCTTTCCTTTTTTACCTGTTTTAGGTTTTGAGTTTCTTTTAGCCATTTTCATATCCTGTTTCTGGGGCATTCTGTAAATTTAAAGTACTATACCCCCTACTATTAATATTGTAATAAAATACTATGTTTATCATTATCGCTGCTAGGTTGTCAACCATCTCTGGGTCTACTCTTCTCACTTTAAACTGGGTATTATCATGTATAGCATTGTAGAAGTTCTCCTTTAAATAGCTATATACGTCAATACCTATTTCTTGAAGGAACCCATACAAAACCTCAGGCTCAACTTCATTATCTCTAGTAGGGCTATCCGCAATAATAATATAAGCTTCTATTTTACCATCACACTCCTCTAAATTATTTATGACTACATCTCCAAATTCTAAAGCTAGAAGCCCATGCTCTACCTCTATAAATAGAGGGTTTTTATTGTTGTCATGCCAAGTTCTATTCCAAAATTTACCGTCTTTTGCGGCAGTTCTATTTCTAGTATTATCATTATTATCAAAGAAACTGCCATCTCTGATTACTGTGAAGGTATTTAATCTTCTCAGTAACCCGTAATTAAAGTTTTTGACATAATTCTTCAATGCCGATATTACAGGTTGTGTAGAAGTTAGACTATATTCCGAACTACAATCACACGTTAAACAACTCATTGTGTAGCGATTTTATTACTTAAATTAAAAATAGCATCCTCAAAATTACTGTAAAATGCAGATTCAAAAGGTGTTTCTTTAGAGCTTTCAAACCACTTACTATCAATTATACTTTCATATACCATATTCCATCCCACCTCTTTAAATATAAGCTTTTGCTCCTCCTCAGATTCCCTTATACTTCTGTTTTCCGCAGCACTTTTACCTTGTTTTGGTTTACCTTTAAAAAAGAATTTGTATGCATTTGTTTTAGATAATCTGTCAAAATAGCAAAAAAAAAGCTTTTGCAGATAAATACAACATCCATAGGTAAGTCAGAAAACAAAACTGACCTAGTATTTATAAATTTATCTCTATCTTGCTTACTAGAAGGTAACACCTCTCCTTTCTTTCTTAATAGTACTGCCATCTCATTTAGAGATACGGTAAATTCAATACTTCCCTCTGGATCACCATGCCTTTCAATAGCTTGATTACCTAGTCTTTGTGCTTCTAAAATTGTCAACACTTCCCCTGTCGAGTACTTCATATCTGCGCCTAAAAAGGTTCCTACTACTTCATTATAGTTTAAGTAATATTCCTCGTTTTTATACTTGATACCGTAAGTGTTATCTACTTCAGGTATATCTGGACTAGTCAGAATATTATTTATGTGAGTATATAGTTTATAAATCGTTAAATCTTCCCTTTCATAGTCGAAGAAGTATTCCACATCGTCCATAATGTCTAGATCACTAGGTTCTGAAACTGGTATGCCTTCCCAATATTCTCCCTTTCCACAAATTACTTGGATAGCCTCTATCAAGTAAGGTATAGATTCTTCCTCGTTATTTAGAGATAACTCATTAGTATCTTCATCTAAAGAAAAGTACTTTTTCTTTAGCGTAATGTAATCTATATACTGGGAGTATTTTATCTCCCCAGCATCATAGGGGAGATAAAAATCATAATCCTTGTCCTTATATGTTAAACTAAATAACATTAATTCTTATTTAAGTTTTTATAGAAGGTGTATATTAAAGAAGCTAACTTGTCTAGGTCTTGAGTATTCCTAACAGGAATATCATTTAATTTACAGAACTCCCTCATTGCCGAACTATTATTCCCAAAAGTATCTAAAACTTGTCTTTCATTTTTAGGGGAAAAAGTTTCAAAAGAAGTTGTAATTCCTTGTTTTTTAGCAATATATTTTTTAGTAGGTTTAGTAGGCTCTACCACCTTCTTATTTTTATGCCTAGTGCCGCACGTTTCACACCCTTTAGCATCTCTAATATGCTGAGGCTCTAACTTTTCAGCGTTTTTATGTAAAAATTTTACAGGTCTTTTTTTACTGTCCTCTCGTAATAGCCCATACTTATTTATATGTTTTAAATTAATATCCCTATGTGCTTGTAGACTGCCTAATAGCCCTTGCTCATCTGGAAATACCCTACTAAGACCGGCAAAAATTTGTACTAATGCAGCAGTCTGCTTTCTTCTTTCTAAATGAGATTCTATTTTTGATAAAGCTAAAGCAATTTCATACAACTGCTTATACTTAAAAATACCCTCATTTTTTTCAATAACACTTGTTAAGCTCGCCATAATTATTATAAAATATTTTTTTTTTAAAATGTGAATATTGGGTTATCATTATACCTGTATTTACCTAAAGAAGGCTTCCCTAGCTTCTCTAACGCATAGTATCTTAAAGCGTCTAATGCGTGGTTATAATCATCCACTGGTTTATCTGTTACTATACCCCCTCTTTTTTTCCAAGTATAATTTCTAGTTTCTTTTAATAGATTTTTGTCTTGGTTGTCACATAATACTAGAGATTGTTCTTGTAGGAGCGATATACCTGATACTATATCTCCTCTACCTCTACGAGCCTTTATGATATTATATCCATATTGCCTTTCAAGAATAACTTTTTGCTCTTGAGCATGGCTGTAATCCATAATTATCTCATCCCTCCTACTTATACCAATTCTTTTAAATTCGTCTACAATATCTTGCAATTTTAGATTCTTACTGTAAGTGTGTAGTCTAGCAAATAGTTTATTATTATATACCCCACATTCTAAAATTGCAGTAGGGTCTTTTGAGAATCCGTAATCTAAAGCAAATGCATATTTATCGAGTAAGGAAGGTTCAGGAAACTTTTCAGGGAATACCCATTCTATATTACTATATATAACATCATCTGTAGCTCCTGTTAATCCTAAGCCATATACACGATAACGATTGGGGTTTGTAGTCTTAAGTTTTTCAATTTCCTCTACTACCGCCGTACTTACAAATTGATTATCTCGGTAGGTAGAAATTAATAATTGAGTGTCCTCTCTGGGGACAAAATTGGTGTGGACATAAAATTGGGCTGTTGGGTTGTAATCAAATATAGCTCCATCATTACTTCTAATCAATAACTCATTTACAATCTCTTCTGGTACGCTAGTAATCTCATTGACAAATAAAAGGGAACGCTTACCTGCCTTTGCGTGTTCTCCGCTATCTAATGATCTAAATTCTAGTTTTGATCCGTTGTTAAAGAAGTAGGTATTAGTAGATTTATTAAACTGTTTTATAAACTTTGATATATGTACACTATTACTAACAATAGTTTGAGCATCTTGTAACGCACCTACCCTTAAAATAGGGTAACTACTTGCTACAACGGTAACTAAATAATTAGGTTTTGTAATACACTGCAATAATATATACTGCATAGCTGCATAAGTTTTACCGCTACTTGTACCTCCTTGTAGTACTGTAATCCTAAACCCTTCATTTCTACTTGCAGTCAATTGCCAAAATACATTTGAAAATTCTCCTACCAGTGTTTGAGTAGTTATCGCTATGTCTTTTTTATTACTCATATAAAATCTCTCTGGTCAATAATACCTTTCCTTGCCTTTTTCTGCCTCCTAATCTTATAATGCACTGAATTTGCTATCTTACTTACATTTAGACAGTTTAAGTGTGCTGAAAATAAATCTAAGAACTTTTGCTCCCAATGATAAAGTAATTCCTTGCTTGCTTCAAAATCAAAAGAATGTAAAATACTAAACTCAAAATTCCTATCATAATCCCATGCCTTTTGTATATGTCTGTTATAGTGCTTGCCGTTCTTCATCATAGATAGATGTCTTCTTAATCTTCTCCTAATATTTGTAGAATGGCCTATGTAAAAATATGTACCTATCCAAAATATATAAATACCCCTTTCAGCACTAACCCATTTTAAATCCTCTTGTCCCATTCTAGTATGTATACACATCTGCTAAGTTCTTATCTAACAACCAATCAGAAACATTTATAAACTGATCGTGGTGCTCTACCATAATCTCACAGATATATCTACCGTATTTACCTTTTTCTATGAACAATACCTCTACATCTCGATTACTTAATAACCCTCTCAAAGCATCTCTACTTATTATACCTTTCTCTCGTTCTTCTCCTCTAATTTCGGGAGCATCTATTCTAGCTAAACGCACCTTGAAGTTCTGTAAAACGATACCAAATCCTAAACGCAAGTCTAACGTTATAGTATCTGCATCGTAAACGTTAGTAACGCTACCTTTATATACGTTTACCGTTTCATTTGCGTTAACCCTCATTATCGTTAGCGTTTGGCGTTTCTAAATCTAGCGTTTCTAGCGTTTCTAGCGTTTCTAGCGTTTTACTCTCTATCTCTAACATCTGAGATTCTGATGTCACCATCTGTAGCCCTTTAGGAACAGATAAGTTTAGATTTATTGTAGGCATACTGTTAGCACTACGTACATCATCTGGTTTATCAATAGAATCTATATACTTCTGTAAGCGTTCTATCAATGTCTCATACTTCTTATAGGATGTACCAGATAACTCCTCATTCTCTAGCATATCATATAAATGATCTAGGCTTATTGCAAGTGCATCTGAATATACTTGCATAATATCAGAGGCAAAAGGGTGATTATCAATAAATTCTTCACTCTCAGTAGTCATTGAGAAATAATTATCTTTAATGCGCCTGAACTCGGTAAAACCTAACTTTGTAGTTACTTCCTTACAGTTAACCTTTATAAATTTGTTAACCTTCTCAACTAGTATCCGATCTGGATACTTGTATACTGCCTTCTTATCAGCAAATATATGCTTAAAGGCCTTTATAATCGCTTTACCTACCATAACCTCCTTTAATAACTCTCTTAATGTCCAAAATAAGCCGCTTTGCTTTCTGCCATATCTGTTTGTATAGTGCATTAATACTTTTTAATAAACAAAATAACAAATCGAACTAGCTTTACACCTATAGATAACCAACTACTCCATGATGGTTTTTTATATTCCCCCGACTTATCATTAAAGAACTTAGAAATTACAAATTTAACAAACTCAATAATATCAGAAAGTAACTCATACCAGTTCAAACCTTTGTAGTCGGCTAAAACTGCAGACTTAGCATTTTGAGTTAAGATTTCTTTGTAGAATCTTTTACCCAAATTTGTATCAAGAATTGTCTCACTAGTCTGTAACAGATTATTATCATTACAAAGTTCTTTTAACATTATACAATCAGTAGTGAAACTAACTAATGTGTCTTTACTTATCATATCTTAAGTTTAATAATTGATCAATCATCTCAATACCAAAATTTTCTGTAGTAAGTTCAAGGTACGTATCTTTATTGTGAAAAATACTTACCTCCCCTGTAATATCGAAATATCTGCCATGTAACTCAAATATAGCATGATTCTGGTTGTATAATATCTTACCTTTAGAAAATAAGTTCTTTAAGACCATTGCAAAGCGAATGCAAGAACCATTTTTAGCTATATGAATAGCATTTGGGAAAGTTTCTCTGATAAGGCGAATATGCCTTTCCAAAATATCTAAATCAATATCTCTCTCTTCCATTATCCCTTATTTAAGTGGTTTACACTCAATATTCTATTTCTAGCATACCTTGAAATGTTTACCTCATTATTCTGATTAGCACCCAATAAATATACATATTTATCAGTATATGTAACTAACAAACCAACATGGCCGAAAGTTCCCCTCTTTTGCTTGCGCCATAATATAACTACATCACCCATATCCGTCTCAGACAAATCTCGCCAATTCTCTGTTACTACATCCCCCACTCGAATCCATGAGCGAGCTAAAGCGGAACCAGAATGCTCATACCCTAAATCAAAAGCTTTCATATTTAGATAGATAGAACACCATGCCGTCTTATCACCATCTGGATTTAAGTTTGTATCAAACTTATTATTAAACCTATCAATAATCTTATCTACCTCTGGACGAGATTCATGCAAAGCATATTCCTTCAATACACAATCAAACAGTTCCTTCATCAATTCTAATTTTTTTAGCTAATATATCATTAACTACTAACTTGGTATCTCGTTTTTTAGGGTGTAACGCTCCAGACTTAACACCTAAGCCTTTCTCTCTATTCTCAAAGAAATCCTCACAAAATAGCTTGAAGGCATCAGCATTAAAAGATTCGATGCCTACATCAGCTAAATTTTGAATAAACTCAAGAGCCTCTCTTTCTAATTCATCATATTCCTTCATCATCTTACTGATCGTTTACGTCTGCACTTCCACATATATCTAGCGACATCATTAGGACTTACTCCGCCACCCTTTTTACGCTTGATCCCCGCACTGCGAGCACAGTAGCTGTCACCACGCTTAGTGCCGGGCGATATACTATACCCCTTAGCTCCTGCACTTACTGAACGCTTCTTACCTTTATAGGTGTAAGTAAATTTCCACTTCTTACCTTTTGCAGTAGCCTTTGTGAGTTTACCTTTAAACCCTCTAATAGTTATTGTACGTGCCATTACTTCTGCAAAATTAGGGTGTTAGGATCACGTTTCTGGCTATATACTACACGCTCTAAGATGTATTCCACATCTCTTACAGAGAAATCTACCGAATCAAAGCATTCTACTTTATCCCCCACAATATCAAGAAGTTGATCTTCTGAGAACTCTTGGCGCAAGTTGGTTAGATACTTATGACTTACTACTACATTATCGGTAAACTGCTTGCGAATTGCAAGCTCCTCCTCATTTGTGATAGGAAATTGTGTCAGCGTAACACTCGCCTTCATAGTATATTGGTAATATAGGTAGTAAGTACGACCTCCAATCTTAACGGTCTGCCTCTTATATTTATCGGAACTTACTTTAGCTATACTATCAATAGTAGGTGAATGTGCCTCAATTAGATCAGAATAGGCAAAGCTTGTAGTCTTCGCATCTTTAGATAGTCTACCTACACGCATTGCTTGCTCTTGGGAGCTACAGCTTGCTAATAAGATTGCACCACCCACGAATAATAACTTTAAATACTTCATTTGAGTTTTGTTTTTACAAATATACAAAAATATGCAGCCTATAGTTTATAGCTTATAAATTAGGATGTTAATTCTGACAAATTATTGAGGGCATAGCGTGCATTGCGTGCAGAAATAGTCATAATAAGATATTAGACAAGGATAACTGCTTGAAAATGCGAGCAAAATTAATTATATTTGTATCTGTAAGGGCTTGTAAATGAGTGCAATGCGAGCAGAATTGCTATTTCTAGCAAAGTTTTTAAAAAATAAATCGGAAATCTTGCAGCTTTTCCAGAGGTATGTGTTATCTTTGTGAAAGAAGAAAGCAATATGCGAGCAAACAGTATGAAAGTACGAAGCACTTAAAAAGCAATTGCAATTTAATTATACGCTCTTAATAATTAAATAAAAAACAAAAAAAATTCTTCTCTCCTAAAGAGTTAATAGGCGTACTATTTCTAATGGCGAACGCCACTGGGCGAAGCCCAGACCCTGATAGGTAGATTACTTAGAAATGGATTTTTTAAAAATAAGTCAAGGTATTATAATAGTAAGCTAATGCTATATTGCATGACTAGAAAATTATAATAATTCCGTTTTCCAGATTTGGGTGTTGTCATTTATGACAATTAGAAAAATATAATTATTTTCTGATTTTTTTTACCCTCACGCAACTTTTTTGATATGTTATGCGTTTTATATATAGAATGTGTTGAGGTCTTAAAGCTAAAATTAAAAATAGAAAATACTACATATATAAATATATAAGTTAAGAATTAGCTTTATTTCCTCGGCTGCTTACCGCAAGGTAAGTGGCCTTTTTAATTTTAAAGTTACATAATATGAGCAGTTTAAAAGGTAAAAACAAGAAATCAGATACATCTAAATATAGTGGTATCGTAGAAAAGTTGAGGGAATATAGCAGAGATGAAGTGATAAAACTATTACAAAGGTATACTAAGAAAGAGATGTTAGCTATTTTAGAAGAATATAATAATAGTTATAAGGAATTACAAAGAAGGGAAAGAAATGCTAAGCAGTGGGTAAGAAGCATTAGCACTAAACTATTATATAACTATCAAAATACTGATAAAATAAAATTAGTAGGCTGCTCTGCTAACGATTTTTGGCACATGAACGGGTGTCCAAGTGCTGAAGATTTAACAGACTTACATATTGACCATATAATTCCGTTTAGTTGGTTCGATTTATCTAATGAAGATCACGTAAAGGTCTGTTGCCACTATACTAATCTACAGTATCTATCCTCAAAAGATAATCGGTCAAAACATAATAGCTATGCAGGTTCACCTGACAATATCATAGCCCGAAGAGGTAATTTCGATATTGATGCTCACGTATCGGAGATGCTAGTGATAATCGAGTCACTAAATTAGTACTAGCTCTTGCATATTACGAAATAAGTTCTTATCTTGCAATAGAATAAAAAACTAACTATATGTCAAAAGATAGATTGATTATTAGGTATTGGTACAGAACAACAGATGGGAAACTTTGGACTACATTCATTAAGCCGCCAGAAGGTATCCCTAGAGGTGTGTGCTTGTCAGATACCCAGCATATTGACTCAAGAGATTTACCTTCTTGGGATAGCTTACCTGAAGATATTAGATCAGGAGATTATTATTGTTAACTAAAAAAATAAATAAATAAAGATGACAATTTACAAAATTTGGTGCGAATGGGAAATGCCTGTTGCACAAGGTTATTTTACATCTAAGTCAAAAGCTCAAAAGGCTATTGATGAAGAAGATTGGAGTATGTGTAATTATACACTTGAAAAAGTTCAACAAGACGGAATGGTTAGTATTGTTGAAATAGACGTAAGGTAGTATTAAAGATAACGGTTTATGTCAAAAATATCGTAAGATTACACTCGAATCAAAAATAGATATCATGATTTCAATTGACGCTAAAACTCGCATGGCTAATTTAGAGCGAGAATATAGAGATAATATAAAGAAAGTGCTATTTGAGGAGGCAAAGAAGAATAATCCTTATAAGGTAGGAGATATAATTGAGGATCACTACCAAATAGGTAAGATCATTGCGCCAATTATTAGGTATGACCTAGAAAGAAAAACTTATAATATATATTATAAGTGTGTCCAATACACAAAAAAATTAGTGCCGTACAAAAAAAGTGGCCAGATAAGAATTTACTTAGGGAATATCGTAAGATTACACACTAAAAAATAGATATGTTCATATCTCAGCTACATGATAAAGAGTTGTTTTTAATGAAGCTACAGAAGGCTCTAAGAAGAGATTACACTTTGAAAGACCTTCCCGATTATTTATTACTTATATCCCCTTATAGGGGCTTAAAATCATTCAGAGAAGAGATCATTACTGATCTTTCAGATGGTAAGTATCGTATTGGGTATTATAACAATCTTAATGGTAAGTCTTTGTTCTATGTTCGTAACGAATATTCTGGCAAGTATTCTGGCCAATTACAGATGAGTTATATTGCGTTAGTACGGCAGTTATTAAGATTGCCCGCAAATGAAAGCGACTTGCACTAGTGCGCACTCTTCTTGCTTCTGCCTTATATTCCCTCTATAGCGGCTTACAGCCACTTTAAGGACATTTAAAGGCATTATAGATTAAGTACCTACTTTGCGACTTATCGTCGCTTACAGGGCTTTAAAATAGCTTATTATATAAATGCGCAAGAATGCGTATCTTTTTTAAACCAAATCATAGATAATGTTTAGACGCAGATTCTACAAAGGGATGTATTTTGACCGCTTTGCCATTTATGGCCGCAAATCAAAGGCTAGATAATCTTCTGACTCTTTGATTTCTATTTTAGGCAGCGTTGCACGCATTGCATTCGCTGCCTTTTTATTTTAGTTCTTGACTTGCCTATAATTGCTAAAATTAGCAATCCAATTAAAAATACTAATTTTACATTTTGCTCGTTACGTACCCTTGCGCGCACTGCCTGCGATTGCGATTCCTAACAGTGTGCGCGCTATGCTTGCAACTATTTTCTAACAAGGTGCAAGCATAGCGCGCAAATATTCTATAACAAGGTGCAAGCATAGCGCGCAATCTAACAAGGTGCGCACCTATTCAATTATTATTCTATTATGAAATTCTGACGGGTTACCTTTTTTGCCCTCATACCATGAAGACCACACAACAGAAATTTCCTTATTAGGGTATTTCAACTTAAAAGCTTTGGCCTTATTTACAGCTAAATTTAATATATCATAAGAGATAATACCTTCGCCCTCAATACAAACAGAATACAACATAGTAATAATTTTTGATTAATAAATGTGTTCCACGTGGAACATTGCTAACAATATGCACGCATTGCGTGCAATCTAACAATATGCACGCAAAGCAAGCAATCTAACAGTGTGCAAGCAATGCGTGCAAATATTACTCAAAAATATAATATTTACTAGTCACTGGACGAGGAAAAGAGTCCACTACTTTACCTACAAGCTTATTGGTTACTTTACACCTAATCTCAGACGTGTATGGAAATTTGCCCTTGACTATTGTTCTAACATCATACTTACGTGTGCTTATGTATCGGTTAAAAAATTCCAAACTTACTTCTATCATTTTATAAAAATTTTGGTTAATTGATAGTACAAAGATAAAACCTTATACAATAAAAAGCAAATAAAAATTAATTGCTACCGATGCAGCACCCCATTCGTCATATATAGGGTTACTCCACGGTCTTGAACTCTATCCTTATGGAGGCTAGAGTTCCAATGGTTTCTATTTTTTTTGCTTCTAAATACTAAAGTAAAAAGTTTCATAATAACTATTTTGATTGATTGATAATACAAAGATAAGATAATAAACAATACCAAGCAAGTAAATAAGAAAATAAAAATTAAATTGCACGCTATGCAAGCAAAGCGGTAAGTCATAACAATATATTGACAAAAAAGCAAAATAGTGCAAGCAATGCGTGCAATAACAAATAATAAAAACAAAAATGTGTTAAAACTTAAAAAAAAATTTGCTTTTTCGGCAGAAAAATCGCAGCAAATAAATTAGGTCAAGTGTACTAAAAATATAGACCGCAATAAAGTACGAAAAGTTTCGTAGAGTAATACTAACTAAAATGATAGTAATACTATCATTTGCAATAGTAGAACTATCTAATAATAAACTCTATCACTTGCACGCAATTGCACACAATTATATAAAATAGTATCAAATACTGTAATTAGCTTTATATCGTCCTATAAACGATTTTTTTTGTCTCCTATATCTTAGCATAAAAAAGATAAAATCTTTTATTAGCACTATTCACACGTAAAAAGTAAGTAAACAAAGTTTACAAATAATAAACAAACGTGTATATATTGTTAACAATAGACAAAAAAAAAATTGCTTGCAATGCAAGCAATTCTTAAAATCATAGCTTCGGGGAGGGTATATCGGCAATATCAATGAAATGCCTGATAAAAACCTATTGTCTTACCTTTTACATAAACTCTAAAACTATAAGATATAGGCGATTTATATATTTCTGAAACAGTTGCGTTTTTCAACGTTTCAGATAAATGCTCTCTTAAATTCTTTAAATCATAGAGAGTATCAATTGTGTTGACTTTCATTTCCCTATTTTTTTTTAAACTTCTACCACCAAAAGCCCGTTATTTTCATAACGAGCTTGAGTAAATGTTTATCTAGTCCGAAATAAAAGCTTTTCGGATTTTTCCATTTCAGCCAACAAAAATTCTTCCGTTTTATGGTAGGATTGGATTTTCCTTTTGATAGCTTCTTTTAAAATTCTATCAAATTGAATATCTTTTTCAGCTACTCGCTTGTCAAATGCTTTTTTTCTCAATTTCCAAACTAATTTGTCATAATTCATTTTCCCAAATTTTAATTAAATAATATGTACGCAAGTTAAGACAATAAGCAATAAAAAGCAAGTAATTAATAACTTTGACAAAAAAAAAGTTGCTTGCATTGCTAGCAATGCAAGCAAAAGTCAATAAAACGAGCAAAAGTTGTTATACTATATTAAGGTCTTTTTTAAGACCGTTAGCACCATAAAAACTTTCGTATCTATTTCGCATACTTAATACTGCTCTATCATCAAATCTTATTATATCCTTGTTTCTTAGTAGTCCATTTTTAGTACGAAAACCAGTAGTCAGCAATTTAGCATCGTGGTTTACATATCTATAAAACTTACCATCAAACCTTATATTGTCGTCTATTATTGTTTTTGATTTTAAATTAACCATTTTATTTTTGATTAAATAATTAATAACATGAAGCAATTATAAAAAAGCACATTTATGTTAATTTTGTGCCGCGTATGTTCGGACTAATATATTCTTTTTGGACTAAATATTCTAAACATTCAAAAACAGTCGGCCTATTTTCGCAATTGTTAAACCATAGATTATAATCTACTTTTTCTTTGAATGGCAAGGTTTTTAGCATCAATTTTAAAAACCTAGTTTCAAGGTGTAGGGAATAACTTAAATTAATGTTACCCTTATTATTCAATATTGTTTTTAAGGTCACAAATTTTATACCATTTGGCACAATTTCAGCAAATTTTATGCTCTTATTATTATAGGTTACAAAAGTATACATAGTAAATAAATTTTTTTTTGATTAAATAATATGTACGCAAGTTAAGACAATAAACAATAAAAAGCAAGTAATTAAATTAAATTAAATTTATACTCGTTCAAAAAATTCTTCTAATTTTATTCCGTAACCTAGACTATTTTTAATTAAATTTAGGTAACTATCTCCGTTCCTTTTTATATACCGAATATTACCATTAAATGTGCCTTTGTTAGCAATAATTGGCTTATTTAGCCATTCAAAATTTTTAGGTAATTGTTCGCCCTTCATATACCCTTTGTAATACATTCGTCCGCTAAACACTTGATTATTTTTAATATTTATAATATTACCTACATGGATACAAGTGTCAGTACGGTATGTTTGGGGCTCAATTGTTATAATTTCCCCTATTACAATTAAATGATTTAATTGTACGGGTACTGTTACTACTCTTACTTGCATATTATTTTTTATTTTTGATTAATTAACTAATGGTATTCCCGCATTTAATGCAGTGCTTGCAATTGCAAGCACTACTAATAAACATATAATTTTTTTACACATAATTACAATTTTTATCCTTTTGGCTAATTGTAAACCCGCCAGCAATTGAGTTTAAAAGTTTTGCCTTTGAACCTTTGAATTTAAGACCGATAACATGGGTTTCGGGGTCTAAAAATCTAAGGTCTGTTGCGTCTCCGTCAAAAACTGGCATACCTTTGTAAGTTTTTGGTAATTTCTCAAAAACTATTGCAGTATTTGACCAAAAAAATTTACCTTTTTCGTCGTGTGAAAAAGTTAGGTGATAATTTTTTATTTTATTATCTACAAACTTTTTTACATCTTTTGTATAGTCGTAGAACTGAATAGTTGGAAACAGTTCAAAGATATTTTCTTTTAAGTATCTTTTAGATAACTTTTCAAAATTTAAATCGCTATATGCATTCAAACGAACCGCCACTTTTTTGGCTTTTTTCGCTTGTATTTTTTCTACTTGTTTTAAGTCCTGATCTAGTTTATTAAAAAATATTTCCCTTTCGTGCGTAAACAACAAAGTGTTCATATATTGCTTATGATATGCTACACCGTTTTTCATAGCAAAGTGCCCATTTTCTCCTACGCAAACTTTTGAACATGAGCCCGCAAAAGGACATACATTCACAGTTTTGCCGCCTATTGTATTTCTGTGCGGTAATAGATTTAGAGAATAAGACAAATAATTTTCTTTTTCAGCTTTTCGCATCTTTGTGTTACCAGTAGAATTTGAAAGTAAAAACATATTTTTTGTTTTGATTGATTAATAAATAAGTACGCCACAAATATAAAAACAATATTTTAAATAAAGCAAATTTTTTTTCTTTTTTTTTGAAACAATAGTCCAATAAATTGAAACAATAGTCCACCACTAATAAGAAATTTACTTCTAACTTGCGGATATATAAGTAATAAAAATTTTTAGTTAATGTAAGTATACTGTTATGTAAGTATACCATCGAGCTATCCTATCAACCATCGATCTATCCTATCAACCATCGAGCTATCATGCCAACCATCGAGCTATCATGCCAACCATCGAGCTATCATGCCAACCATCGAGCTATCCTATCAACCATCGAGCCAAGCATCGAGCATCGAGCAAATAAAAAAGGGATACAGCCTAAGCCATATCCCTCAAATTATCAATCAAAACAATCTCTTTATATATCTATTAAATATAGCTTATATTTTCTAACTAAGCTAGTTAATTTATTAAGGTATTTGGGGTCGGTTGCCCAAGCGTACTTTCCATTTTTTGGGTCGATGGCTTGCAGTGCTTTAAACCACTCATATACATTATGATGGTTTTTGCAATAGCTTATATACTTTCCTTGCAAGTTATACGATATATGCCTGAGTGCCTGCTCTTGATTCTCATAAAGTACAAACATATCTGTTGGACTATCATCGTGTATATTTATTAGGTCGAATTTAGCATGAGGAAAATCTTTTTTTAACTGCGCTAGTGCTAAATTATTCTCCGAGTAGTATTTAATATTGCCTATCGAAAACCCTTTTTTAAAGGCTTTACTAGTACCCCAACCAGTTTCTTGTATAGCCATAGCAACATATAAGGAAGCAGGTATATTAGAAACTCTACTTTCAACTCTAGCGTTTTTTGCAACGCTAAGTACAAACGCTACTTTAGCGTTATTTAGCGTTTTAAACGATTTAATATGCGTTTTAAACGCATTAAAACGAAACTTATCTCTTTGCGTTTTAATTCTGATCTGATCGAGTTTTTCAAATTCGAGTTTTTCAGATTCGAGTTTTTCAGATTCGAGTTTTTCAGATTCGAGTTTTTCAAATTCGAGTTTTTCAGATTCGAGTTTTTCAGATTCGAGTTTTTCAAATTCGAGTTTTTCAACTGTGTCTTTTTGACAAGAAGAAAAAACAACGAATAAAAGTAGTAAAAATCTGGTCATAACTTTTTTATTTGCAATATACTAAAATTATGCTTACAAGTCAATAGCTAGACCAGATTTTTTTTCTTATTATCGCTCATCATATCCCCCTATTTCTTTGCCATTTAGGGTAATAATTACCCATTGGGTCTCTAATGAGATTAATGTTTCTTTAGCATCCGATGACACATCTAAATTGTAAATTTCAGAAGAACAACCTCCAATGCTAGTGTAAATTTGAGTTCCATTTTCAGTCACACCAAGAAAATAAAACTCATACTTGAAATAGGTAGTAAATTTTAAGTTTATTTTCCCATATTTCTCTAAAATTTCTTGTTTTGTCATTTCCTTGTTTTTAATTGATTAAATAATATGCTTACAAGGTACTATAATTTTTGATACCAAGCAAGTAATTAATATAATAAATTTCAGATAAAATAAAGAATCGCTTACAACTCATTGAAGTGCAAGCGATTGCGTCCAAATAGTGGCGTCCAAATTAATTTACTGATTGCAGCAAAAAGTCTACCGTATTTTTTAAAGATTTTTGTGAAGTACGGACTCCTTCACTCTTCATAGCGTGTGTAACATGTTGAAAGAATGAATACTTTGTATCGTTATTATCTACAAAGATTTTACTATCCGAGTTTTCAGAGTAATTAAAACATGGGGTTTTAATTTCATTGATGACTTTCCCAAACTGGTTAGGCTTTAGTAAGCCTTCATAGGCCATAACGCCTGCCAGTTCTGCCATTTCTTGTTGGCTCATCCATTGCTCTTTAAGAGCATCGAATTTTCTAAGGATTAAAGATTCTTGAGAGTACATCTGTTCTGCAGCATACTTGATAAAATCTTGCATCCATAATTTGACCGTTGTTGTATGCTTTCTTTTGCCTGTCATATCTCCTAAGATCATCCCATTTTGGCAGATAAAGGTTTTTGCTCCTGCTGCTACGCCTAAAGCTTTTTGCTTATTTAGGCTCGAGATAAAAGAAAGCATCATTCCATGGTAATTTGAGTAGCTGTCGAATACAAAGTCAGCTACTAAAATTTGATGATCTTTACTAGCTTTTAGCGATACATCTCTAATAGGCATACAGGTTTTTTCAAAAGTTTCTAAACACGTATTAAAAACTTTTCTGTGCCCTAGAGAGTCATAAGATCTTGAGTTCTCGAATAAAGGCTTTGCATCTAAGATTGCGTTTGCTGCTTTGTCGTTTACTAATTCCGCTAAAATCATAATTTAAGTTTTTGATTGATTAAATAATATGTATGCAAGATAAGACAATAAACAATACCCTGCAAGTAATTAATATAATAAATTTTATATAAAATAAAAAAATCGCTTACAACTCATTGAATTGCAAGCGATTGCGTCCAAACTAATTTTTAAAAAAAAAAAAATAATAGCTTATGAATGGAGAGTATATCAGACATATAGCTGATATACTATGTTATGTGTAATGGTGGTTTAAGTTTGTTGCAGTTCGTTTCACAATCCTCATTGCCAACGTATTTTCGCTAGACTAGACTAGTGCATTAAAACCACCACTACAAGCGCAAAAAGCGCACATAACAACGTATAACAAAAATTACTTGCTATTCGTTTCTTTATGAAGTTTATTAATCATATAGCTTATTAAGCCACTAAAGTTTTCATTCCCAAGCACCAAAACAGATAAGTCGTTTCCTTTTTGGTGCATTTCGTCTGTGATTGTAATTGTTACTTTTTTAGTCGCCATTACAAGTTCTTATTTAATGAAATTAGTATAAAATCAACTGCATTTAAAAACTCGTTATCGCTTTCAAAATTTGCTTTATCAATTTGGAATAGTAAATGCTTTCTAACTGCTCTTTGTTCAAAAATGCAGATGCAGTTTTCATTTAGCGGGTTTACTTCTTTTGTAAAGGCTTGTAATGTCTTTTCTGTAGTACTCATAATATCTGTTTTTAAGTTATTGTTTAACAAAGATAGTAAATATTTTATACATACCAAATAAATACAGTAATTATTTTCACGTAACTTTTGTTATACAATTACGTTATAGGGCATTTAAAATATCACTTGGTTGTTTGTCTGCAAATGCTACTACCTTACCCCATTTAGGTTCAAATTCTGCGTTATCATTAAAATATGTGATTGCATAACTAATATTACCATTTACATCAACTAGCGTTAGATAGTTAACGCCATTATAGCTTGGTTCTTCGTTTGGGTATTTTTTAAAAACTTCATTAATATTCATAATTCAAGTATAAAACGCCCTATAACAACAAATAAAATTAATAGCGCAAATAGGGCAGGTGCAACCATTAAGGTGTGTAGCGTTGCGCTACTAATCTTATTCAAACCGTTACCCATCTGTATTTTTAAAAATGGCAACCACTCATACGTGCTTACTCAATCGTAATTGAATTTTCTATTTCATTTCCCCAAGCATCCCAATCTTTACGCTCATTTCTTGAAAATAATTCAAGTTTTTTACCTTTAGATACTTTCTCTATTAATTCATAAAAGAAATCTGGTTTTTTAGAATGGCAAGGATAACCATTTACATATTGTCTTTTTTCTTCAAACCAAGTGCCATTTACTTTTTCTCTTACTAATTCATTAACCTTACCCTTAGTAGCAAATATTAAATATTCTGTAGACACTTTAAATGTTCCCCCCATTCCACTACCTATTGGTTTCTTACACCAAACTAAAGTAGTAGAGTATTTAAAACCCCAAGCTTTAATAACTTGTTCAGCTTTCATTAAATACTTATTAGTAACCCATAAATACAAATGACAGTTATCATCAGTTAGTTTTTTAATAGGTAAGTTTACTATATCCTCAAACTTCATTGTGCTATAAGGTAAGTCTGCAGATTTATCGCTTTTAGGGTTAAATACTTGCACACCATTTTCTTTTTTGTAGCCACCACTTAATGGTCTACCTGCTTTTTGTTCCCAAGCTGGGTCAGCATAAATAATATTATATTTCTTACTCATTCTCTTTAATTTTAGTTCGTTCCTCACTAATTGCCATTTTTAAAAATACAGATGGGTAACACTGTATAAAATTCATCCTCGTACCTCGCACGAAATCTTATACGATTCCGTTATATGCAATTAACGTACCCTTGTTTTAGTAATTCATTCGTAAAAGCATTTAGTTTTACTTTATTTTTAAAGTAAGCAATATCAAAGAAGTCGCTTCCATCTTTATGTTTCTTTTCTCCATTATGGTAAGAAACTAAATACTTTACTTTTCCTACGTTGTATTTTAAATTAAATCTTTTCATAATATTTTACTTTAAATCTGTTAATAAAAAGCATATAACATTACCTATATGCAAAACTCCGTTACTCTACGTTCAGCACATAGCCAAACCGTTAGCAACAATAAAAATTATTGCAACCGCTTAACCACCTTATTGGTCATTTTATCAACTTGTTTGGATTCTTTTACTGCCCGTTCTCTCATTTCAGTTTGTACATCTTCTGGAAGTCTATCACCAAAATACCCAAGAAGTTCGTAGATTAAAATACTTCTGTTTATGCTTACTTCTACATCAATCAATGTTTCAATTTCTTTAATCATAATTTTAAAATTTGCTAACAATGGCTATAAATAAAAGCCTTTGTTAAGGTTATTTCTTTGAATCGAACATTTGTTACACGACTTCAATTCATAGCCGTAGGCGTTATGCGCAAGCTACCACTTATCAATAAGTATCACCGTTTGTTTTTCGGGTTTATCAATATCACCCCTGTAACATTTAATATTCCACTTTCCGTTAGGGGTGTGCTTACAATGTAATATCCCGTTTATTATTTTTTCTGCGTAATACATAATTTTTAATAATTTTTAATAATTTCTACTAAAACCTAACACTATGTATAGCACATTAAAACGTGCGATACATTGAACGTTATGCTGCATTACTGAACAAACTCGAAATTACGTTTTAGTTTTAATTTCTTTATTACAATTGTTTCTCCTATTGTCAGCATAAATGTTTTTTTTTGAATCAAGAAACTCCCATATCGGTCTTTTTGTTTTCCACTCTTGGTTTGGCTCACTTCCATCTTTCCACCACCAAACATTTACCATTCCTGTTTCTTCTAGCTCTTCCCCGATTTTTATTGATATTTTTGCAGTTTCCATAAAAGTTTTTGATTGATTAAATAATATGTCTGCAATATAAGACAATAAACAATACCCTGCAAGTAATTAATATAATAAATTTTATATAAAATAAAAAAATCGCTTACAACTCATTGAATTGCAAGCGATTGCGTCCAACCTATTTTTTAAAAAATATTTTAATCTTTTGTCAGAAGCAATAAAATTCCTAGATTTACTGTTAATGAGTATTGAAGCTGATTTTCTAATGCAGCTTTTTTCAGCTTTTTTAGTCTTTGCGATCCCTCTAGGTATCTTAGATGTACACCGCCTTCTATTTCTGTATGCGTTGTAAATACATCATGCAAGGTAGGCGACCCATCGTAATATACTAACGATCTACAATATACATTTGAATTATGAATCAGCTTTCTTTTTAGTTTGCCATACATCGAGGATTTACCGAATAGCATATAATGCTGCAAGCTATTAAGGAATAGCGCATATTTTGGATACAGTAGTTTACCCCCATTACGTTCTTTTTGTGATGGGATGTAGGATAATGCTTGCTCTAAGGGTCTAAACTTCATTCTGAATATACCTCTTACTATGACATTCCAAGCCATCATGCAAGGGAATATTAAGCCATCGAGCATCATATATAGACATCGAGCTATCCAGTTGCCCGCAATTGCTTGCAAAAACAGATAGAAATCAAGGCTTTGATATGCGCCTGTTCCGTACTTAGATTTAAGTGTAAATCTAAATCTGTGCTGTCTTGCAATCTTTTTAATTAATTCTTTTTTATTGAATCTATACAAGAAAAAGCAAAGAGCAATAATTTGATCTCTTGAGATATGCTTTTTAGAATCGGTAGGATGCCTGTAATACTCTCCTGAGTTTATCATATCCTCTAAATAGTCTGTAATAAACCTATCTGCTTGAGATGTATTACCGATTAGTGCTAGATAGATGCAAGTTCTGTAAAGAGAATCGCCTGCATTACAGTCTTGCCAAGCCAAGTCAGGATTATAAAGAATCTCTTCTTTATTTTCTTGAAAATTTTTATATTCCTCTGGCCATCTGTTCATTCGCATCCATCCTAGCGAATCAAAAAAGTATGTTGAATATTTCATATGTATATTAATACTAGTGTTAATATTATTGATAAAATAAATATTAATGTTATTAACATAAGAAACAAAGCTGTTCCTAATGCTTTAAAAAAGTTGTCTTTCATTATACAGCTACTTTTGCTTTGATATGTGAATAAGGATTATAATCTATCAACTCAAAGTCATCAAATTGGAAAGAAAATATATCGTCCACATGAGGATTGATTTTTATTGAGGGTAAAGACCTTGGTGAACGAGACAATTGAAGCTTTGCTTGCTCCAAATGATTCTTGTATAAGTGTGCATCACCAAGAGTGTGTGCAAATTCTCCTGCTTCCAGATCACAAACCTGTGCCATCATCATCGTTAGTAGTGAATAAGAAGCAATATTAAAAGGTACACCAAGAAATACATCAGCCGAACGCTGATACAATTGACATGATAATTTACCCTCGGCTACATAAAATTGGAAGAACGCATGACAAGGAGGTAGTTGCATCTCGTCTAGCTGCTCTACATTCCATGCAGATACAATAATACGACGAGAATCTGGATTATTCTTTATAGTCTCTACTGCTTTTGCAATTTGGTCAATACCGCTTCCATTCCAGTTTCTCCATTGATAGCCATACCCCTTACCAATACTACCATTTTCATCTGCCCATTCATTCCAAATACGTACACCATTTTCTTGTAGGTATTTAATATTGGTATCCCCTTTTAAGAACCACAGAAGTTCATGTACAATGGATTTAAAATGTACCTTCTTTGTAGTCACTAACGGGAACCCTTGACTCAAGTCGAAACGCATTTGATGACCGAATACGCTCAATGTTCCTGTTCCTGTTCGGTCATCCTTGTTTGTACTTGAATGAACAAGTTTTTCTAACAGATCGTGATATTGTTTCATATTTTATTTAATTTTTTTTTATAATTAGTATAAGATATCGCACCAAATAGTATAAATATAATACTGTTTAAGAGCCATAGCCATGTATATACATCCCTATGATACTCTATATCGTATGCAAATATTAAAAAATACATGACTGCTATGGTTAAAAACTTAATAACTTCTTTCATTTTATTTATTTTGTAATGCCCTACTAATGCAAGTAGGAGCAATATTATAATAATCGTGTTCATAATTAAAATGGTAAATCTGCATTCACAAAATGAAGTGGATTTGTTTTTAAGTTTCTTCGCATCTCCTCTTTCTTACCGCTTAATCCTTTTAGCCAGATCGAAAACATCTGGTATGAGGACGTTTCATCATTATATACTTCTATACTGCAAGTATAAAAAGATTCATCTAATTTAATAGTTGATTCAAATTTTATACCAACAATAACGTTTCCTAATAAGTTATCGTTGCTACAGTCAACTATTGGAGCTAATGTTGTCGAGCTATTTAGCCAAAAAGTAGAGCCATCAGTAAATTCTAGGGAAATACAGCCATCACTTAGTTCTCTGATAGAGCGAACTGTTTTTCCTAAGAGTGTAGTTGGTGCTTCTGATAATGACATAATATTTAGTTTAATTAGATAATGACTGCAATTTAAAAAGATTTGCTCGCAATTGCAAGCAAATCTTAAAAAATATTTTATTAACTTACAGTAAAGAAGAAATAATTTTTTCAGCTAAAGCCTCTTTTTGCTCTATTGAACTGCCTCCAAGTGGGGTAAACAAAAAGGTAGGTGTTTCATTGATTATTTCTTTCTTAATGCCATATGAGAAATAAAGATTTCTAAGAAACTTAGCGAAGTCATCAATATTTGAGTTTGAAAGTTCTGCTATCATACTAGCTATCGAGAATCCATGCATCACGCTAGTTACTAGATCACTAGTTAGTAAGTCATTGACTTCAATCTTAGCCACAAATGATATATCGGCAATAAGTTTACCAATTCTGGATCGGTAATCTTGTTTCATCGTTATAAATTCTTCTAGTGCGTGTGTCGCAATATCTGATTCTCCTCCTTTCCAGTCATGTAAGAAATAACTTGCGGCAAAGCAACCAAATACCTCATCAAAACCATCTTTTTTAATTTGTGATATAGCGTTTGTTACGAAATAATCAGAATAATCAAAGCTACATAGTATTTCATTGAATTTTGTATCTTCAATATCTACTTTTAGTTCAGTCGCATCACACGTTTTAAGACCATGAAACGATTTAAAATATTCTACATAAGTATCAGATAATCCATTTATGTAGAATACTTTAAATTTAATCCCTCTGGAGAACATCTCTTCAATAATAAGAGCATCAAGAGGCGATCCTTGCGCTAAATAAGCGCAGTTATTAGGTAAAGATTCTACGGTTTTACTAAATATATACTTAAAAGTCTGTATCACATTATCATACGAGTCGTAACTCGTTTTAAAGTTAAATTCCTCAGCTATATGAGGCAGAACTGGTATACCTAATTTACTAATATTTAAGTTTTGAACTGACTCAATGCTATCATTACCTAATGTAAACTTGTAGCAAGAATTAGCCTTTAGGGGATACCAGTCCGATAATAATGAGTAATCGCTTGACATATTATTACCGATTATCTGGGTAACTCCATCATGTGACCACTCTACACCTTTTTGAAAAAATAGTCTAGTTGTCAGTTCGATTTTTTCTGCAGATAATCGGTAGTAAACAGGTATTGTTCCTAACTCATCTAGGACAACCGTTACAGTATCTAATAGCTCATCCACAATAAATAGACCCCACCTTAATGCTGAACCAAACTGGGTTAGTGACTTTGTAAATTCGGTTGAAAAATCTCTTAGAGAGGATGACTCATACTCATGTATGATTGTATCGAATATGTAAGATTCGCCAATCCTATTTTCTTGTTTTTCTAAGCTGCCTGCAATATTGTTTAGCATATTATCTATTACACCCTCATTTGATAGGAATAATATGGAATATCTTTCATCCTCGTAAGATATTTCCGTCATAGTTATGTGATTCTGTTCTTTTTCTTTTCCCTTTTCTAATCTAATATATGACCTCATTATCTACTTATTTTTGATTTATTATTAATTTTTTCAATTAGAACTTTACGACCTTCTGCAATGTCTAGGTTGTGAGTAATAATAATTACCTCCTTATCTTTAGCTATTTCGGATATAAATGTAATTATACCCTCGTATCCTTTTTCATCTAAAGCTGAGAATGCTTCATCAAATATTAACAAATTAGCATTCATAGTGCCTGAAAGAAGCTTGCTTAATGCTAGTGACACTAGTAAGTTAGCTCTAGCTTTTTCTCCCCCAGATAACCATTCATACTCTCTATCAATATCATTGATAGTCGTAATCGTCTGTATCTGTTTTGTTTTACCCTCTGTTATAACCTCGAATCTAACATGAATATCTAAAATGTATGAGTAGGAAGAAATTATAGTATTTAACTCATTAACTTTACTTTTTAAAATGTAAGCAAGTAAGCCATTACCAGTAAATCCTTTTTTTACCCAAAATTCAGAGGCCTCAAGATTAGACTGTATCTCTTTATGTTTTTTATCTAAATTCTCTAGCGTCTTTCCTAAATCAAAAACAGCATTCTTGATTTTGATAGTATCTAACAATAAAGTATCCTCTTGCTTAATCTTTTCTATCCTATCTTGTAAGTTTTTTCTTCTAGCCTCTTGATTAGCTATTCTATCCGAATATACATCTAACTTATCATTATATCTGTCTAATCGTATAAGATAAGATTGATACTCGGAGTGCTGTTTATCGTACTCTTCCTGCTTGTTAGAAGCTTTAGTTAGTTCTAACTCCTTAGACTTAAGATTATCTATATTGTTTTGTACTTTTAGCTCTAATGTACTTATCTCATTACGTATAATATCAATAGTAGCCTGATTACTAATCTGCTCACAGCAAATATTACATACTTGAATAGAATCGCTAGATTTTAATTCTTGCTGCTTCCTATCTAAATTAGTTTTATCATATCTAATCTCAGCCTTTATAGAGGCAATATCATCTTTATAAGTAGCTATAAGAGTACTACTATCATGTAAAGTTGGAGTAGTAACCTTACTAGGCATTTCAGGAGCAACTATAGAAGTTAATCCGAACTCAAATTCATTAAGTTCTTTTCTAGCGTCGTTAATTCTACCTTCCTTCTGACTTAATATACGTTCATTATGGCTATTAGTAGTGATAAGATTACTTTTAGCAGAGGTCAGTTTGGCTTTAACAGAAGATATAATATATTCATTCTCTGTTAAAGCTTTTTGATACTCCTTTAACCTTAATCTAGCCTTATCTTTAGCTGCCTCAAGTAATTGCAAGTTAAACAACTCACTTAATACATTTTTTCTTTCCGTTTGTGAAGCATCTAATAATCTTTTACTGTTCTGGTTAAAGAATAAAGTATTTGATATACTATTTTCGGTAATATTCAATAATGAATAAATACTTTCTTGTATATCTTTCTTATGTAGATGTGTAGATGCAACTTCATTTATATATACTTGCAAAGACTTTTTAGAGCCATAAGACCTAACAATACGAACATCCTCTTTCCCCTTAGAAATTACCAAAGAAGTAGCCATATTTTTACAGCCTTCTGATATAGCACTATCTATCTTCCCTTGTTTAACTAATTTACCAGTAAGAGTCCAATACATCGCCTCTATCAATGAGGATTTACCTGAGCCATTACTACCATTTATTATTGTAATCCCCTTATCAGAAAAGGTAAAATTGTGTGTACCTTTAAAACTCCTAAAGTTTAGAAGTTCTAACTCCTTAAATTTTATATACATTCTTTTCCGATTTTAATTACTAAATCTGAGTCATCTCTATGTAACTCATTTTCTACATACTGTACCACCAGATTTTGTAGGTTAGACGTATCAGAGTAACTTAACCCTTCATCGAATTTTTCATTCTCTATATTCGATGTTACGGTAACTACAAAATCTCTTGCAGAAGAATTATCCTCTTGCCCTTGCTCAACTTTTACAAAAGAAGGATAAAAATCCTCAAAAGATATAAAATCTATTACTTTAGTGTCTGTATCAAAGATTAAGCATCCTTTTTCTACCCCTGCGTCTGATAAATCTCTATGCAAAGGATTGCCTACCATCGTAAAGTTATAGTTGTAGTTATCCCTATCATGTATATGTCCAGAAAATACTTTAATAAAGGGATCAAGCCTTGGGTCTTTTTCATCGCATTCACCTGTATAATGGAATTTTTTAGGTGTTTGATGTACTAATAAAATTGCATCTGATACATCCTCATTTCTTACGATCTCATCTAGTTCGTTACTAAATTCTATTTCTGAATTTTTGTATGGGATACCTATTACTCTAACATCCTTTCCTAGTCTTGCGGCTTTATAATCTAAAGACAAGAAATTGATACTGGTTATTGTATCAAACATACTTATCGCAGAACTATATTTATCTCCCTCTCTTGTAGCAAGGTCATGGTTGCCAGTAATACCGAACATATAAATTTCAGGGTATTTCTCCGACATTTTTTGCATTACTTCCAGAGTTTTAGTCAATACCCTAGTATTAATAGAGTACTGAGTATCAAAAAAATCTCCGCAAAATAATATATTTTCAATTTGATGATCATTAGCTGTTTTATATACTTGTTTAAGTATATTCAAACAGTCATCTAATCTACTGTCCCCATCACTAAATCTTTTATATTTATTCACATGAAGGTCAGAAAAAACTAATACTTTCATACAAATTATAATTTAAAGTAAAAAGGATGACTAACATAAAATGAAAGCCATCCTCTATAGTTAACTAATTAAAAATCATACTAAATATTGTCGCTTACTTCGCCTGCTACACAGGTAGGAACCACCGTGTCCTTGAAATAAGCTAAAGCATCATAAATAGGCTTTCTATTAGCTTCTGCTCTAGCTATACCTAATAAATCCACCCCCTTTGCCGATTCGATGGCCTCTGGAGAATCAAACTCAAATTTAGTGAGATGCATTTGCGCTTGATATTTGGTATTCAATCCTGTTCCCGATTTACTAATCGTTATCGGGTATATCTCTTGACCATTGGCGCTTAAAATAAAATCCTCCGCATTACTGCCTTTTGGGGGGCTACTTAAAATAGAAGAGATAGCATCAGACAAAGCGGAACCACAACTTAATACCACAGGGGTATTATCTACTTCATCCCCATTGATTATATACACAACTAAGTCGGTAGGCTGCTTTTTTGAGAAAGTCCTGTTTTGGCTTTTCAGGGCTGCTCTTTCTGGAGAATCCTTCGGATAAGCCTTGTAAAAGGCGAGTAACTCATCATCTAAGGGGCATTGTTCCTTGAATGTTTTTTGGCTGATATAAGGGGATTTTTCCGCCCAAAATACAACCTTTTTTAAGGGTTTATTGCCTAAACAAACATTACTGATTATAATGTCAGTTCCTTGTTCAGTTAGTTTATTGCCTGCTAAAAAATTAAAGTCTCTGTCCGGTTCTTGCGTTTGAAATGCTTCTAAAAATGACATATATATATACTTATTTTGGTTAAAAAATCTTTTACAAATATAATGTATTTTATAGTAAAAGTCAAGAGGGAAAGTCAATTTCTTTTAAATCCCCCCAAGACTTTGAAGAAACCTCTAAATCTACTTTTAATCCTATTTTCCTCAAGTTTTCTTTATATGTTTTTACAGCAGGATAATCCTCTACTACCGAAGGCCATTCCATAATTTCACGAATCCTTAGTAGATTTCTATTATAGTCTTGATCTCTTTTCACATAAAATATAACACTATCATGTATAGTGTTAGCTATCACCACCGAATCATTATTTTTAAATTCTTTATATATTTCAGCAATAGCCGCCAGAGTCCATAACCCGCTAGTACCTTGAACTGGGGCGTTTACTGAGAGACTTTTTATCTTATACTTCTCAGTAGTATTAAATAAGTAGCCTACTCTTCTCTTAGTACCAAAGAATGTCCTAACAAATGAATATTTTGTTACAAAGGAGCTACTCTTAGTGTACCAATCGGTAAGATTAGAATAAGTTTTAAAAAACTTATTTCTAATATGAACAGCCTCTTCGCTACTTACAATTTGTCCAGTCATATTCTTAACATAGTCCTTAAAAGACTCTGCACTCATCCCATAAAGAAATCCAAAATTAACGGCTTTCGCCTTGAATCTGATCTTTTTTCTTTTTGACTTCTCATAAGTATTAAATTCCTCTACAGAGACTCCCTCAAGAACATTAGCCGCCGTTTTAGCGTGTAAATCCTCACCGTTAGCAAAGGCTTTAATCATATTACCTTCATCCGCAAAAGCCGCCGCAATTCTCAACTCCATAGTGGCATAATCAATCTGTACGAAATCATACCCCTGTGGAGCAATAAATAGCTTTTTTACTATTTTGATAGTATCTTGAACGTCCGCATCATCAATAGATGAACGAGAAATTAAATTTTGTAAATTTGGGTCTGAACTTGATATGCGGCCTGTTTTTGTACCATTAATGTTAAACCTACCATGTATTTTATCTCCATCTAGCCTATCTCTTATACCTATCAGATAAGTATTTAGTATTTTACTCACTGTCCTATAAGCAAGCAAATTAACTAAAAAAGTATTATATGGAAAAATTCGGTATATTTCCATTAGTTGATACGAATCTGTTGTTTCACTAGATAAACCTAAAGAAGAATAATTAAATCCTTTACGATGAGTATATATTAATTCTTTCATCTGAGCAGGACTATTCAAATTTATAGAATACCATTCCTCACTAGGCTTATTATTAGCTTTATCTAAATTAGTAGACCATCTTTTATAAAAAGCCCTCTTTCCTTGCTCTTTATATTCCTTCATCTTAGCCCTACATAAAGATACCCTAGCATCATATGCTTCTTTACGTTTAGCAAACTGAAATTCTTGAAGAACATTAGAAGAGAGTATAGCCTCATATTTCTGCTCTTGTATTTTTGTTACCTTTTCTATTGTAGTTGCAAGCAACTCTAAATCTATATGCATCCCCTTTGAGGTAGCCTCATTAAGAGCGAGCAATGCAGGCATCTTAATTTTACTATAACATTCCCATAACCTTTTATGCTCATCATCTCCTTTCAACCTTTTCTCGAACATCACAAAAAGTTTTAAGGTAACATAAACATCAATAGCACAATATCTAGCTAGATGCTCTAACTTTATATTATAGTAATCATTCTTCTCAGTCATATACTGACTTAACTCGCTTTCATAGCCTGCATATGATTTTATGAATGTATTTACCAAGCCTTTTAGGCCATGCCTACGATTTTCGTTCATAAAATGACTCATAACCATCGTATCATGCAACTCACATTTAAAGTCAAAGTCATAATTATTCATACATAATCTAAAGAAATGTAACTCATATTGAAGATTATGTGCGATTACCCTAACATTCGAATTTGATAATATCTTTGATGCAATAAGGTCAAAAGATTTTTTGACAAACTCTTCGCTAACAGTACCCTCTACATTATAAATAGGTAGAATATAAATTAAATCCTCTCTATTAGTAAATCCTAATATTGTAGCTAAGGCATCATCATCAAAAGGATTTACAGTATTAGTTTCAAAATCGCAACAAAATAACTTAGACTTTACACAAGAATCCAATATTTTCTCTAAGTCTACTAAATCCATTATAATTTTATGAGGTATATCTTTCATTACTTATTTTTATTTTGATGGTTTTCTAATCTACATTTTGAACTACAAAACCTCGAACTTGGTCTTTTATATTCATAAGATGCTCCGCAGTTATCACAACGCCTTTGTTTAGAATGTCCTTTTACTACTTCGACTTTTTTAGTTTTAGCTTTAGGCATCTTTAGAACATTTTTTATAGTAGCCTCTTCCGTTTTTACTTTTTCTTCTTGCGTTTCTTGTAACGCTACTTTTTCTTCTTGCGTTTCTTCTAGCGTTTCTTGTAACGTTACTTTTTCTTCTAGCGTTTCTTGTAACGTTACTTTTGGCTCATGTAACTCCTTGATTTCAGGTACTTTAGCAAGTACTTGCGTTTCTTCTAACGTTACATTATAAGCATTTAGTATAGTACTTGTTTGATGTTTTTTATAAACTTTTCTCAAGGAATTATACGCAAAGTATAAAAGAAACACTAACATAATATCACTAAAAACAGCTACTCCTCCAAAGATGTATCCGACACCTTCTATTTTTAAATCTCTAGTTTCTTTTATAGCAGCTAAAGCTTGATTCCTAGCATCTAACTTTTTTTGATGCTCCTTTTCTAACTCTAAAAGAGTACTTTGATATTCTGATTGTTGGTCATATAGTATTGTTAAATTATTGTTAGCCGTCCTAACTACTTTTCCTCTATATGTAGTCGCTTCTTGCTTTCTGATTGACTTAGCTATTGAATCTAGTTGATTTCTAGTATAGTCTAGTTGAATAGAAGGAATAACCTCTGCTACTTGAGTTGAATCAATAGACTGGCTTGACACAATCACAGAAGGTATTTTACTGCCTCCCACATAACTAATACTAGCAGAAGCAGCTAATATAATAACCAACAAAAATAAAGATACATACTTTATCTCATTTTCAGAAAAATAAAGTTTAGCTATATCTTTTATTAGTATTCTTTTACTTGCCTCAATCATTGCAAGCAAAATGAATAAAACTAAAGAAGATATGATAAACAATACTCCTTTAAGTTCATTACCTATATACCCTATAAAACTTAATCCTGTTAAAATGGATAATAATTGAAACACATAAGAAATATAGGTGTTTCTAGTATATACCTTTTTACATTTTTGCTCTAATGATCGGGGCTTTAATATTTCTACAGCCATCTCAATGAAAGCAATCCCATTTAATATTTTTTCTTGTTTCATTATTTTATCTTATTTTAAAGTATCCACATGAATAAAACAAACTCCCTCTTCCATAAAATTAGTATACTTAAAGGAATCTATTGATACGACATATTTAGTAGTATCATATACCATCTCCATACACGTATCAGGAGATTCAATACTACCACAAGCAAATGCTTGCATCTTACAATAAATTACTAAAACAACTAAACGTAGCATATCTTATATTTTTAATTAGTTAATGAGGCCAAGTTAAAAAGATTTGCGCGCAATTGCAAGCAAATCCTAAAAAATATCAGCTATATGTCTTATATACTATGTTAGCTTTCATTTTCGCTTAGTGCATTTTTAGGATATTCCGTTCTTGCGTCAAACACCCAAATCATAATTCCTTTTGCCCAACATTTTGCTGTTAAATCATCTGTGTCTAAATCAGAGAATTTATGTGTGTAGCAAACAGCAGGATATTCAGCAAAAGGCTTTATTAGTTCTGATGGCAAATAGTCAAATTCAAACTCATCCATTTCTTTAATTACTTCTTTTACTTTTTTAATGTCTTTAGGGTTATTAACATAAATTGCCCCATAACTTTTGTGTGATAAACTGTTCATTTCTATTAAGTTTTGTGCTAGATTTCCAAACGAAAAGCTAACAATGTGTATAAAAAATAGCCTAATTAAGTTTTGTAATAATTCCGAACGTCCATGTATGGGCTACTTTTTCATACACTCGTCCGTTAGCTTCAATTATTCCAAGAGTGCTTTTTTTCTTGGTCATACAATTTCTTGCTAATTAATAATGGCTTCCACCTACCTTTGTTTTTCATTGCTAGTTTCTCACTCCATATATGCACCGTTTCAAATCTATCATCCATTTGAACGTAGCTACCATATAAATCTTGGAATAACGGAAAGCTAACATCGGCTAAAACTTCATTGCTCATAATCTTATGTGTTTAATTGATACTGCATTTCTTCGGCAACGCAGTTTAGCCGTAATCCGTTATGGTGCATATTGTCGCATCCTTTTAACTTGGTCTATATTCAAAACTCCGCAGTATTCAGCAAACCAATTTAAATGTTCGTAGCTTTTACTACTAATGTACATTGCTGTCCTAACATCTCCGTCATTATCGTACTTTTTTGCTATGTTCTGTAACCCTAAAAACATACTTGCGTGTTTATCTATTAAGTAGTTTTGGCGTTTGTGCGTACTTATTAAAAATATACGCACCATAACAAAATGTATAAGCCATTTTTTAGCTTCTATTAATTTACTTTTTGCTTTATTCATTGTTTAATTTTTTATTAAGTTTATTAGATTTCAACGGCTCATACATAAACCGTTAGGCACAATTAAGTATTGTCACCTATACATCTGTGTTTTCTATAGTCAAAGGTTTTACAAAACTCTTCTGCTAATTCAAATGTTTTAAAAGTCTTATTTTCCCACAAAGTGTTTAATCTAATATCTTTCTTTTGATGGGATGCAACAACATAAAAAGCATCATAGTCTCTTGCATGTGATATAGTAAAGTAAAACCCTTTGTTTTTACCTTTATAAAACCCGTCATTATTTTTATCTTTCCATCTCATAAAACTGTGCCTAACACTATCTATAAAATCATGGCTAGGACTTGTTAAAGGTTAATAATTAATACTGTGCGTGTCGCCACGCTTTATAGATTCAACATTAGTTGAAAGGCTTAATGTTGTGCTTAAAATACTTTAGTTTTCCACTCAAATAAAAACTACTATCTTTTTCACTTAATTTATAAAGCCATTTTACATAACCATCTTTTACATCAATCACCCTTACTGTGTCTATTTCTATCTTAGCAAATGGGTCTTCTTCATCCCAATCGTGGCTATATAAATAAACATCGCCTATTTCTACGTTTTTATTTCGGTTCAGTAATTTAAAACGAGAGTCCGTGCAAGAAGTCGCCCAGACAACTAACAATGTACAAAGTGCATAGCGAGTAAGTGTTTTAATTAAGTTCATTTTGTATCTATTTAAGTTGTTTATAATTCAATGTTTCGTGCTGTTTAGGTCGCTACGACACCTTGTACTCGTCCGTTAGCAAACATTTACTTGCCAATCACGTCTACCCTTATTTTTTCAAGTTTTTCTAAAGCCTTGTCAAGTTTGTCTCTATCCATAAACTCGTAAGTGTCTTTTATTAGTTCTTTTAGTTCTTCAAATTCCTTTTCTATATCCATAATTAAAATTTATAACATTATGTAACTAATCATTTCGTTCCTAAACGCTTTTTACATTTAGCGTTGTGGTGCATTATCGCACAATCAAATAGACTAACGCGACTACAAATAATATACTCAACTTTAATAGTCCACGTGTGTATACAGTTTTTACACCTTTTAGCATATCTATTTTTTCATCTAATGAGTTTTCATACTTGCTTTGTAGACATACCTTTATTACTATTACTAACGGACATCCAGTTACACATATCCAAGAAATAACATTTAGCATTTTAAGTAATGTTTCCATAATAAATTAACGCACCACAAAATTTTTATAAGTAATAACCTCTGCAGTGCTTGTTTTTAAAGTTATTACCCTTTATTAATTATTTTCTATTTTAAATTTTTCTTTATTGTATATTTGAAGTCTTTTCTTGCTATGCTTCTCTAGGTTTTTATTGTCTTTATCATAGAAATCTACAATCTCAATATTTTTAGTAGTGCCCTCTAGCCTTAATATTCTGCCTATATATTGAAGAAGGCTTACAATCGACTCTTCTGCTCTAGCATAAATTAATGCGTCAATTGGCAAGTTTAATCCTTCTTGACCAAGCGTAGTAATGAGAACTTGATACTCCTTTTTACTATACTGCTCAAATAGATAGTCTCTAAATTTGTGAGTAGCTGAAAGAAATCTACAATCACAAATTTTATGTAAAGCCTCATATATAAACTTACCATGATCTAGCCGTTTAACAGGGATTAGTATTTGACGGTCTGGATTATGTTTAATATATTGAGCCATCTTATCTACTCTAGCTTGCGAGAATACGATATTATTCTCATAAGATTCTTGATAAGAATAAAAATAATCGCATTCTACTTCATACATTTTTACGACAGGAGTTAATGATACACCTATCTTTTGCATATCCTCATTACTTACCTCCATGAGGATATCTCCAAATAATCCTTGAACGTTTTTATCTGCTAATATCACATTCTTGAATGGTGTACCACTAAAGCCATAAAAATTTGTTGCATTTTTAAAAAGTTTAATAGTTCTAGCATAATCTTTTGCTGATGCTCTGTGACATTCATCTACAATCAGTAAATCTACCGACTTTGTGAATGCTTTTACATCCCTAGATTTTGTGTGATAAGATAGATAAGATTTGTAGGTAGATATGATTACATCACAATCAAGAAATACAGAAGTCTTTTTATGTTTACCTCCAAATGTGCCTACATTTAATCCAAAATTCTTTAGTGTTTTAAAGAACTGGTTTAGTAGGTCTACTGTATGAACAAATATTACAGCTTTATGCCCTTCATTTAGATGCACGCATTTGCTTGCAATAATAAAGGATTTACCACTATTCGTAGCCATCTTATATATACCTCTATTATAGGGTATATATTGACCAGAAATAGTCAAGGTATTACTAGAAAGCTGTAATGCTTTATATTGATGGTCATATAAGGTATACTCCCCTAGCTGCTTACTGAAAGGTTTAAATATTTGCTTATGCAATCTAGTATCCTCAACCTCAATAGAGATGTCTAGCTGATCGCATAAGCGCACAATTGCGGGCAAATGCCCTAAACTAAACTTACCTTTTTGAGTAATGAAGTAATAATACTTCTGAGCATAAGGGGACATCTTTACTGCTCTCCAATAATCAGGATTAGCTACCTTATATTCTTCTCTCAGTGCTTGAAATTTAGGATGTGTATAATCACATATACCATGTAGGTTATCTATCTTTATTCTCATTTTACTTTGCGGTTTCTTAATGCCTTCAATAATGAGTTTAATTGGCTTTCAGTCTTTCCTAGTTCCTCTGCTAATACATTTCTTCCAACAGGAGAATATATATGAACAGCTTTAGTATAAGCCGTTAATAATCTCCCTCTCATACGAGCTGTCATACGCTCTTTAGTGTATTTTTGACTTAACTGTTTGATAGTCATACCATTAGTATGAAGGTAATTTTCTAGCTCTTTACGATAAGACACCTTCATATCTGCTCCAACAGGCGCATCATTCTGAATATGTATATTCTCTTGTAGAATATCAAACTGGTATTTCTTAATTTTCTTTTTTAGCATTTATTTTATTTTAATTTGCTTAGTGCGGACAACGCTCTTATGTCCGCTAAACTCTTTGGGGTAGGTATTACCCCTTTATCCTTCCAGTAAGACATATTATTATGAATGAATAGGTCAACCATTTTCTCGCTGCTCTTCTCATTATAGGAAGTATGCCTTTTTATGTTCTGTAATGCTGTATAAAAATAATAAATATTTTCTACATTGTCAAGTTCTGCTACCATGTTTATTTTTAAGCAGCGTGCATATTTTCTCTGCATTCTACGTATCAATGTGAAATCCCCAGATTCCTTTACTATATTCGCCTTATTAAATACTTCTAATACCTTATCCGTATTATAAGATAAAGCTCTCAAGGATAATCTAGTATAACCAGACTTCTCACTAATATAATGTGAATACTTTAAGAAACGATCTATAGTTTGTAAATCTAAGTCCATCCCTAATTCTATACAAATATATTGCAAGCAAATGCACGCATCCCTAACCAAATTTAGGCTTACACCCTTTAATTTTGAGTTAGGCTTAATATTTATATAAATACAATATCTCTGCCACAGCATATGGATAAGCTTAGTATCCGCACTGATTCCGTATCTCTTCTCAATATCTGACCTGTCATTTGTTACCTTAGAGTCTACTGACCTCTTTATAGCTGTAATAAGATTGTCAGCAGCATTTTTTGTGAATCCTCTATTTACTAATAAAAGCATCAAATCTGTTTCTTGTATACTAATCATAAAAATGAATATTTTTGTTGGTTAACTTTTTTTTCGATGGCTAAGGCAGACAATTGCGAGCAAGATAAAACCTTATCCCTACCCCATAAGCAAGGATCACCCTCACCAAGATTTCTAGTATCTAACATTGATACTTTATGAAATACACACAATTTTTTAGCTTGCTTCTTAAATTGTTCATACCCCTCAAAATCAGGGATAAATATGTAATGTTTTTTCGAAGTATTTATTAGTTTATCTAGTTGCTCTCTCTTTAATGTATAACTACCTAAAGCTATACAATCACTTCCTACCATCATAGCATCAAATGCCCCCTCTACAACATAGATTGTATCATAAGTATTTAAACAATCTATATTATAAATACAACTTCTAGCACTATAATCTGCTTCCTCCTTAGTAGGGTTTATATACTTTAATCGACTAGTACTCGTAAAATCTCTAGCATTAAAATATACTATCTTTTTATCCTCAAAAAAAGGTATAATTATCCTGTTAATATACTTATCCTTGATACCAACACGTAATCCATAGAAATCAGCTTGGTAATCGCTGATTCCCCTAGATTCAAGATACTTCCTTGCTGCCGTAGCAATATCGGAACTAGATAAAATACTCTCAGAAACACTATTTAAGTAGCTTTTAGTCTTTCCTACGTAATTATCTTGATAACTAGCAGTATTTAAACGATATAAAGCTGCTCTATCCCTATCAAACTCAACCCCCTCATAGCTATAAATTATAGCTTTTGTGTTATTATAATCTTGCTTTGTGATATAACGCATAGCATACTTAAAGCCTGACATAGACTTAAAATCATGCTTTGTAGAGAAGTTTATAACCGTGTCAATAGAAGGATTATACGCACAGTTCTTAGAATACGATTTAGACTCTATATGCTTAAATCTGTACCAATCAGTACACGTTGACTGGAATTGTAACTTATCTTGAAGAAAATTAAATATCTTTGTTGTCATAGTATATCTATATTATCTGATAAATCAATATCATGCTCTACAACTGTATCAAATATTTCCTCATATAATCTAATCTTTTCAACAGGGTCAGTAATCTCCTCTACTAACTGTATTGACTCATCAATTTTTAAGAATACCTCATTCTTCCCTTGAATATATCTCTCACCTGCACGCTGTGCAAGCGGAGTTAAATGCGCAAGCCCATTATCTAACTCATAGCGATTACGATTTAATGCAAATACAGCATGAGCATTCGATACCTTCTGAAAATCCTTCGCTAGGTTAGCAGCAGTCAAAGTAGTAGCTTCTAGGCCATCTCTGTTAGTCTGAGATACCGTAAAACTAAATGTATTAAACTTATTATTCAATACAATAGCACGATCATAGTTTTTCTGGCTGTCTTCATGCCCTTTATGAGAGCCTGATGTAAACTTATCAATATAATCATAAATTATGATGTCTGGCCTAAATCCATCTCTAATCTTTTCCTCAATCTTAGCCTCTACTACATCAAAATGACTGCCACTAGGTACATAACAGATAGCAATATCTCCCGCCTCAGTCAAGAAATTACTAGATAAAAACTGCATACGCTTACGCAAATTCTCTTGTATATCCTTATCATATAACTCTTTATGGGTGCAGTTGCCTGCAATAATCTGCTTTATTCGGGCATTAATCTGGTCAGTACCATTCTCACAATCTATATAGATTATATTCATACCCTTCAACATATAATCAACCGCAATATTAAGTAGCATACCAGTCTTAAAACCTTTTGCTCCTGATACAATTACAGACAACTCAGGGCTTTGAAACCCCCCAGTTGTTCTTAAACTATTTAACCCCTCTAAAAAAGATGGAATACTCAATTCATAAGAAGGCATTGTAGCAGAAAAGTCTTTTCTTACGAACTTGTCCGCAGGATACAAATTCTCATTAGCATCTAATTTAGCAATCGCAGATATTTTGTTTGCAATCCTAGAATAATCGACATCACTTAAAGAAGACAAGTCCTCAATAGAAGCTAATAACTTAATTATTGACTGCTTTTGTAGGTATTCTTTTACGGTTATGAATAACTCAGACCTGACCGATTCATAAGGCTTATAAATATCCTTTATAATATCATCTATTTTTAGGTTGGTCTCGGTCAAGCCTAACTCATCATACACAAATCGGTATAATGAGTTTCGAGGAGCGATAAAGTTATTTCGCTCTACATACAGCTTCATGTAGCTGAAAGCAAACTTATTCTCCTCATAGCTAAAATAATCGGAGTCTATCTGCTTTATATACTCAACACCTTGATTTTCTTGAATTAGGTATCGAAGAATATCCCTTTCAAATTCTTTGTGCATATTTATTTGTTATTTCTTGTATTACAAAATGGTCTTCTCTTACCTTTTGCTACTAACATATAATGTAAGTAGAAATATTTTTCAGTTTCTACATCCCCATCGAAGCTTACTAACCCTCGTATTTGAGCTTTAGATATATTATCTAGTTCATATTTAGAGATTATAGCTATTTCAGCATCGAAGCTTACTAACCCTCGTATTTGAGCTTTAGATAAGAAATCTATTTCAGAAGGATGATTATAAATATTTACTATCCTACCTGACTCCTTATCAATTTGATAAATAGGAATGTCAATAGACACAGGCTGCGCATCAAACCTAGTGTCTTGTAATACCTCAAAAAACCCTTCGGTACTTACTTTAAAATTTTGTGGCCAAATCATAATATTATTTTTATTTAGTAATAGCCACAATTTAGGGATAGTTTTTTAAAAATGCAAATTTGCGCGACGGAATTATTATAATTTTCTAGTCATGCAATATAGCATTAGCTTACTATTATAATACCTTGACTTTTTAAAAAAAATATTCTATTAATTACCTAACTAGAGGATTTTAAGGAGCCTTCCTTAACAGCCATTTGCTGTGAGATAGGGTGCGGCTATTTATCTTTGTGGAGAGAAGAATTTTTTTATTCTTTTCTTAAAGACATTCTGATTAAGTGCTTGCGTTGCATTTGTTGAAAGCTGCTTGCTTGTATGCTATGTAAGCATGGCAAAGTTACAGCTTTTTTTTCCTAAAGTCAAGACCATTTAAAAATTTTAACATATTTTTATTATTATAATGCAAAATAAAAAAAAAATATAAAAAAAACTTGACCTAAAACTTGACAAGAGGCAGAAAATAGCTTATATTTGTTCTTGAAAGGTTTATGGTACGTTGGTCAGAGGTTAGCGAATATGGTTAGATTAATGTTGCATCTCTAAAGATACCTAATACCACAATTTTTTATCTTAGTATTCAGAGTATCATTGAGGTGTAACATTTTTTTTATGCAGAGAAGAAATAGTAGAAAAAAAGGCCAGAATGCAGAAAGAAAAGTCTGTTCAATATTAGAGGAGTGGACTGGTGAAGAGTTTGTTAGAGTGCCCGCATCTGGCGGCCTAAGGTATGTATCAAAAACAATACAGCCTCTAATTTGTGGGGATGTTGTCTGCACTAATGCGGATTTTAGACAGAAGTTCCCATTTCAGATTGAAGTTAAACATTATAAAGACTTAGGTCTGAAAAGACATTATGATGAGGCAGAGGGTAAGCTAACCAAAATATTAGCGCAAGTTCAGAGGTTTTGGGAGCAAAGCCAGAGAGATGCTGAGAGAGCTTCATCAGTGACTAAACAAGTAGGGCTATTATGGGTGAGAGAGAATAGATTAGGAGAAGCCCACTTGTTTATCGTTTTTATTCCTAAGATGTCTATACGAGATATCAAAAAGTTCTCAGATAAGTATCCTCTTATATATGAGGATACTGAGAAGGTAGCTGTTAAGTCTATCAACTTGACTGCAAAGGCCTATAAATCCTTTTATAATATGATAGATGCCTAAAACATAAGTTTATTTATATAGTTGTTGTTTCTTATCGAATATTGCCCGCATTGCGAGCAATATTTTTTTTTATTTATCTATTGCATCTTTCAAAATAATTCCTTATCTTGCCTACGAATCAAAAATAATAATGATGGATACTAAAAAACAAATCGGAGGAACACATTATCAGATGCAGTATCAGCCTGTGGTTTTCATTAATGATAACAATCTGTCATTTAATGAAGGCAATCTTTTCAAGTATTTGATCAGGCATCCTTATAAAAACGGTAAGGAAGACTTGGAGAAAGCCTTGCACTACGCTAGTGCTTTGACTCCACATTTTAAGGAAAAACGTAGTTTCTATCCGATACTAGGGTTTGCTATATTAAATGATATGACAGGCAGACATGATCTAAACCTTATCTACAGCTTTTGGAAAGCTATCAATACCTCGGATATTAATGAAGTTAACTCTTTTAAATATTTATTACAAGATTATATTTGTACGTATGAGTCGGGATTATACTAATCATGTAACGAAAGAACATTAAATTACATATAACGGACAGTAATATGAAAGATAAATATGTAATTATAGACCTTAGAAATATGGACTATATGAAAGATAAAAACGGAAAAATTATATACTACAACACAGAAGAAGAAGCAGGGTTAGTATGTGGTATGTATGAGTTTGAAAATGCTTGGATTTGCAAGTTAATTTTTAACCACATAGAAAATTAAGGCTAACGAGCAAGAATAAGAGGATTGCTTGCAATGCGAGCAATCCTCTTTCTAATTATTCAGCACTTCCTCCATCCTTCGCAGAAGCGAATCCAAGCAGTACAAACAATGCTGATACTAGCATACCGTAATCTGGGTTGGTAGCATCTACCGAGTCGAAAAGATATGAGATTTGTTCTGCTAGTAGCGATACAAATCCTAAGATACCAAAAATTGTGGTATTACGATCCTTTTGCAAAATTTTCATTCTATTGTTTTTAAGTTAAAAAATTAAATTGCAACTATAAAGTTATCAAAATCAAAGGTAATACCTAAGATTTTCATAGTCTTATTCATTTTCAAGATATCTGCTATTTTATCTGCTATATCGACAAAACTTGCATATCCATCACAGATATGTACCGTATAATCCGAATCTTCAAAATCTGATAACATCTTTGCATCTAGTTCTCCAATATAAATACCAGACGCTAGATCAGCATAAGATTGAGAAAGCCTTTTAATGACATCTAAGCTATAATTAGCATTTCGAGATACATCTACCTCACAATCTATAGAAATAGCTACCTTACGTCCTCTAAAGTCCTCAAAAGGCATTTTATAATTACCTTCTTTCACAGCAATCTCTCTTGACATAATTGAGGCATCAATATCTACTATCAGATTAACAGTCTTAATCCCTACAGCAGGGTCATACGGAGAGTATCTATTTTGAGGTAAAGGCTTAAAGTCATTCTTTGGAGCTTTTTCTAGGTAGTTATCTGCTATGATAGAGCCTGCCCCGAATATTGGGTCAATACCCTTTGTACCTAAATCTTTAGCATTCTCTTTCAAGAATGTTTCCATTGACACTTGGTTCCATGTTACCTCTGGAAAGTATGAGATAATCAAGGCAGCCAAGCCTGCAACTGCAGGACAAGCCATCGAGGTTCCTGATAATCTAGCATAAGATTTATTTTTGTAAGTAGAGTAGATTCTGCTACCTCCTGTAGAAATATCAACACTAGTACCTTGCGAGCTATAGCTTGCAGATTTCTCTCCTTGATCAAGACTGGCAACTGCAATACAAAGATTATCATACTTAGCAGGATATGCTACCGTATCTTGCGAGCCTTTGCCGGCATTGCCTGCAGCAGCAAACGAGATAACACCCTTTGATTTTGCATACTTCAAGGCAGACTCAACTCTTGGAGACGCACTAGAAGAACCTAAACTCATACTGATAATCTTTTTGTACCCTTTATGCGCATCATCTAACTGTAAGTCAGCAACATATCTAATACCCTCAGCAACATCATCCATCGAGCCACTACCAAAATCATTTAATACCTTGATTGCAACTACAATAGTATCAGAATTAATACCGATTGTCCCAAATTCATTGTTGGCAGCCGCTATAATTCCTGCGCAATGCGTGCCATGCCCATGCAAATCATCAAAAACATTACTAGAACTGAAATTCTTATCATACTTACTATAAGTATTAGATTGTAAATCAGGATGATCGAATAAGCCTGCAGTATCCAACACAAATACAATACACCTATTTTCAATCTTATTTGTATACTTCTTTGTGCCTACGTACTGGTAATTCCAATCATCAATCTGTGATAGCGAACTAAACACATTTTCGGGGGCAATTGCGGGCAACTGAATATCAAACTTTCTCTTCATCTTTTTTGACTTTTATAAATGGAAACTTATTTACAAAATAAAAATTATTATTAAAATATACTACTAGAGTTAAGGCAGATAAAAAAGCTGCACATATAACACCAGTAGTTCTAAAAATAGCTGCTACCATCTCAGATACCTCTACAATGGATAACACATATCCAGTTGTAGCTGAGGATGCACTTACTAATACAGGATGAGACTGTATATATTTAAAAACTATCGAGGTCATTTCTTATCTTTTTACAAAAATACAAAAACTATACGCCCCTACAACTGTAATACGCGTATAGTTTGTTATATTTATCAGCTTAATCCAGTTATATTTACATTTACAATATCATTAGACTGCATACTATTTAATTGTAGCTTAGTATAGTTTTGGTCAGAAGGGTAAACTTGATTCCTAATACCATTCCCAAATGAATCATTAGTACCATCTCCCATTAGCCACATCTGAACCGCACCGTAACCAATATTTATATTAGATGGTGTATAGCTAGAAAATGAAGTACTATTTACCCACCTTACAAAATTACCTACTCTATAATCATCTTCCCATTTCTTAGGGTCAGTAATCATTAATTTGATTTCAGTACTATCAGGCATAGCAAAATCTGTCCTTAATGTAGCTATAACCATACTAGCTACTTTACCGTGAAAGTTTCTATTACCGCCTCTACCTCCAATAGTAAAATCTCCATTTACACTTCTATCCATTCTACCCCCTGTTGAGCTACCGCTTCGACCCCAGTTGGTTGCAGTGCTTCTATTACCTACAGAATCAGCAAAATTACCATCAACACCTGCGAATACCCAACTACCTCCTGCGTAGTACATAATGCGAATATCAAAACAGTCAGCGAGATTAGAGGCAGTAGCGTTAGAGCCACTTAGTCTAGTTCCTTTGTGTGCTATATAAACACCCCAATACTGACTAGTTGCAGAACTGCTGCTAAAACCTGCTCCAATGACACACTCATTCAAAGAACCTTGTCGTCCCCAACCAAAGTATAGGTTTCCACTTGCGTCTAATCTTAAATAAATATTGTCATTAGTAGAACTTGTTCCTTCCCCAGTATTCCAAATGTGTTGATTAGAGTTATTACCATCGGGTTTAAACACAATGGCAGTAGCCCATGGTCTCGCAGAAGAACTACTAGATGTTTTACTTGAGTTAGAATTAGCCGACACAGTAGAACTTAATCCACTCATTCGTAAAGGGTTTGCAGAAGTTGAAGTACTAACTTGTTTTAAGTGTTCATTAGAGCCACTGAAATCTATTGCTTTTGTCCAAGATGTTAAGTTTGGTGTAACATTATTAGTAGGGTCATCAGTCACGTTTAGAGTAATTGTTCCAGTATCACTACCAAAGTCATTAGCTTTAGTTACATTTATAACGTGTTGAATATCTACACCGTCAGTAATAGTTTCAGCAGTTCCTACAATAGAAAAACCAGTATCTGCATATCCACTAGGTATGTTAGTTACATTATAAATATTAGTATCTCCCTGTCCTTTATATTGAATATTTACTGCTCCACCTTCTTGAATTGTGTAAGTGATATCATTAAATGTAGGAGTATAATTAGAGTCTTCACCTGTAGCTATTTCATTCCATAGAACATTTATAGAATTACCATAAATACCATGTTGAGGGGCTACAGTTCCATTATCTACAAAATTAGTAGTAGGTTTGTACCAAGTAGTTCCAGACAAATCATCTACATAGGTTTGTGTACTTGAAGTATTAGAACCTCCTTCTACACCATCAATATAATTAGCTTCTGCTTCAGTTGCAAATAAGGGGTATTCAAAGTTTCCGTCAGGAGACTCAATATAATACCAGCCTGTTACATTTGTACCCTCGTCACTATCAACCATGTTGTATTTACTTAATACTGGTATTTGAGATAAGTCAGAAGCGTAAGCATTTGCACCAAAATACAAGTGTATAGGTGTACCATTTGTACTAGCATCTAATGTCATTATTAACTCACCATGAGTTTCATCAAACATTTTTAATACATTAGAATCTGTATGTCTATAAGAAACTTGTACTGGTTGACCTGTCGTTAAATTCCATCTGCTATTTATTGAATCATAGTAAGTGTTTTCAGTATTAAAAGTCCAACCATTTGTAGTGGCATATTGTATTAGTTCTTGAGCATCCCATCTCCATCTAGCCGTAAAATTTTCAACCACATTTCCTTGACCAGTTGACGCTCCTATATATCCAATACCATAGCTTCTATTTACCCCAACAGCAGGTAGTGTCCACACAAACTTCTCTCCAGAGCTTATAGACATATTAGACTTTATTACTGTTTGATTTTCTATACCATTAACCCATTCTCCATTTTCAGAACCATCATAATCAGCTACAATAGTCCATCTTTCAGTTCTTTCTTGCATTACAGGGAACTGTGCGTTAGGTTGATTTTCACCTGCAAAGAATATAGTTTGAGTGTCACCTATCAAAGTTAAATTAGACTTAGCTATAATTACTTCACTGCCACCAGTTATGTCTAATAGATACAAATAATTATCGTTACCATATCTTAGGGCTAAAACTTTATTGCTATTCATAGCATATCCAGTTGAATACCTAGAGGCTAAATCACACCCTGAACTAAAATTAGGATTAAAGTTATCATTGTTTTCATCAAAGAAAAACCCAACTTCCCAGTTAATAGGATTTACAGCGTCTTGTTCATTTTTCTTTTCTTCAGCCCCACTATAAATACCTATCATGTAATCAGCATTGTCATAATGACTCCAAACATACTCATGACCTTTCTCTAAGAAATCTCCGTTGTAAAATGGTTGTTGGTCTTTAATATCAGCCACAATACCAGCACTTGTTATTTGTTCAGTAGCTCTTGCTCCATAAGCAATATACCAATTGTTAACTTGAGCAGGTAGAGAACCCCCAGAACTTGCATCACCATTTATTCCAACTTCAGATACTAAGAAATCTTTGTACTGAATCAAATTCATATTAAAAGCTGCAATTAAACTATCATTTGCTGAGTTTAAATTATTTCCTGCTACAACACCGTTAATATAAATATTGCCAAATGTTAAATCTCTAAGTTGTATTTTATTGCTTTTATTTATTATAATATCAAGTGAATTAGGCTTTAAGTCTGAACTCAATTCATTAACATCATAAGTGTTTATTACATTACCACCTACACCTTCGTGTAAAGCAATTTTCTTCTTTAATGTATCAACTACTACATCTACCTCTGGAACTTGCATTACATGATTACTAAAAGGCAGCTCAGAGTAGTTACCATTTAAAGGCGCTTTAACCGCTTTCTGCCCTATTGACTGATACGAGTTATCTCCTAAACTTACTCTAAGGTTAGAAATATCTACCGCTGACAAATCAATAGCATAGTCTTGACCAATAAATCCTACATCATCTACTTTAATGATATTTTTTGAGTTATCAGGTATTAAACCCATTCCATTCGTTATTAAGAAACCTACCTTATCGGTGTTACTTCCTAAGCCTGTGTAATGGACTTGGGTATCTAATACTTCTGCCAAAAACCTATAATTCTGATTAAATGTTATAGTACTAGCTAAGTAGCTAGAAGCATCACTTAATTGAATACTAGCCATTGCATCCCCATTATTACCTATACCATTAAACTGACTTCTATTATTATCATATAGACCACAATCTCTTAATGTAAGGTTTGCTGTCGCCCAACCACATAATCCTGCATTCCAATTACCTCTTACTTCATTTTGAGAAAACTTATTATTTAGTCCCCCAATTACTAGTAACCCATTGTTAGCATTAAAGGCAGAATAATTTACAGCTACAGTAATATTTTGACAGCCATTCAATGCTGCCCCTGCAAGATAAATACCACTTTCGATATTACTAACAGCTTGATTTTCGATGACGAATCCTCCACCATTTATACCACAATCCTGTAGTCTAAATCCTCTAAGGTTACTCTCAGCACGACACTCTCTAATCATTGGCTTTCTACATTCTTCTACTCTAACTGCACCACCATTGCTTGCTTCGGCTCCTGCATAGAAAGCTTGTAGATCAACTTGAGATGAGTCATAACCTAATACACCACCTGACTCTGGAAGGACTGTAGATATACCATTACCGCTAAAGCCATTATTGTAAAACTCGCAACTACGAAGGTTTACTTCATCAAGGTTCTTTAATAAGAGGCCGTAGCCGCCAGAGTTTCTAAATGTTATATCATTAAATTCGACTTTCTGAGTACCGTCTCCTTCAAATGAAATTATATTACCATTTGCAGCATTAAAAGTTGCATATTTTATTACTGAATCGGACGAACCATAAAAAGAAATACTCTTTGAAGACCACGTAATTTCGCTAGAAATCACGTTAACACCTTTAATATAAATCGACCCCTTATCAGGTACAGCATCTACCGCATCTTGAAGAGAACTAAATGGTTTTAAATTACTGCCAGTCTGACTTCCACTTGGTATTGTAGTATTTGGGTCTACATAGAGGCTATACGCACCCAAAGCTGAATTTTCTATCGCATCTACACGAACAGCTTGGCTTTTAATATGCCCCCAAGATGTTCCGTTATATTTTATAACGTCATTAACTATAAAGTAGGAACTCCTACCATCACTCGGTGTTAAATCAGCCCCACCTACATCGTTGGGGTTCTTATTGCCTTCTACACTAACAAAATACCAATCACCCCCATTAGGTGTAGGGTTAGGAAAATCTTGACTTGCATCCCATTCCCCTTTATATACACCGAAATTTGGAGATGTAACATTGCCATTTATGTCAATATACGAAGCGACTGCATTTGCATCTGCAAATGTATTTCCGTCTGCATCCCTAAATACCGTATAAGGTATTTTAAAGAACTCATATTCCTTAGTACCGTTAGCAGATGTCTTAATATCGTTTACAATATTTACAAGAGTATTGTCTTCCAAGTCCACTTCCCCAGACAAGCACGCATTCCAATAAGTTGGATTACTTGAGCCGTAAAAATTTATACAATTTCCTGACTCGTTTCTTACAATTCTTATAATCATATTTTTATCTTAAAATTGTTATTAATAAGCCTAAAGGTCGAATTATGACTGGATTATCCGCCTTAATTGCAGGCAATGCAAGCGCATTTACATCTTCATTACTAGTAATCCAAGCAGAAATTTCTGGTCTATTTAGGTAAACCTTTTGTACAGTACCAGTACCATAAAAAATTGGTGTCGTAGTTAAAGGAAAGGTTAACGTAATATTATTTGAGGCATCTCTATTGCTATACCATAACCCTACCTCTACAGTAGTATTAGATATCTGAGGGATAATCTCAAAATCAAAACGTACTCTTAATTGATCGCCATATACACAGTCATTTAATCTAATTCGACCTGTACTCCCCTCATATCCAGTACCTGTAGAACTAGGATACTGTAAATCATAAGAATAATCATAGTCTACTAATGTGAATACATCATTAGGTAAATTAGCACCTTGAAATAAGCCTACACCTACATTACCAGTCGGTGTAGGGGTAGTCCAATAAGGATTATCCACCGCATCATGTACAGATCTACTCAAAGATAATACCTTCCATGTACCATTAGCAGCATCTTGAGTGGTGTAATTTATGCCTGCACCTGCTTCCCATACATAATTATTAGATAAAGGCTTGTCCGCAAATGCTCCCGTATGAGAGTAACCTGTCTGAGCTGATAATGCCTTAACATCCGCAGAGGCTGCCGCAGTAGCAGCATCTTGTGCCGTTTGTAAGGCAGCCGAGCCTGCCGAATTAAAACCTAAATGAGTAGCAAATAACTGCATCAAAGTATCATAATCCGCAATAGGATTTATACCATCACTAGTATATCCACTGATAGGAATTGCAGGAACAAAAACCTCCTTACTAATTTTATCCCTAATACCAATACGCAATAAGGTATTAGAATCAGGGTCTTGACCAGAAGGCTCCTCATAAAATATCTCATAAGTATTCTTAGGATATGAATACCCGTCCTTCTTGAACATAGTGTCATCAACACTAGATGTAATGTGTACCATTGTCAATAATTTAATAACGCTAACGCTATACGATAACGCTATACGCTAAAATTTATAAAATATTTTTTGCGTTATAGTTGCGCGCAATAAAACGCAACTTAAACGCTATCACAATCCTCTCAGTATTAATTAGTTAACGCAATCTAAACGCAAAGCTATAACGCTATAACGCAACGCCTCCTTAAGAAACGCAACGATATAACGTTATAAGACAACTAAAGCAAGGCACACATAGCGAACTGAGCGAACTGGGCGTGCAATACTCTAGTTATCTTTGCTGTTTATTTTACTAGTTTGGAATATCTGTACTTACAGTACCGTCTGTATTAGTACCATCATTACTTCCTACTTGATCGGGTAAAGTGCTGCCACTTATCAAATCACCCATTCTTAACCAAAATGATAAATTTGAATTTCCAGTTTGATCGGTAGGTGTTCTACTATTATATAAACTTGTTATATCTCCGCTAGATAATACAGCACTATAAATACTAAATTCATCTATAAACCCATCCATAAAATTGGAAGCACCATTTTGACTACCTAGAGTTAAATCTTGTCCATTATTGTTTGCATTTGATACAATACTTGTAGTATTTGTTGCTACTTCTGTTCCGTCTGCATAAATTCTCAATGCTGTACTAGCTTCATAAACAAAAACTAAATGATGCCAATTGTTATCATTGTATGCAAAAGTTGAAGATGGAAGGAATTTCGCTAACGCCGCTACTAAACCTTTGCCCAAATAATGATGCTACCGATATTAGTAGCATCAATGTTAAATATATTTTTTTCATTGTTTTATTTTTTATAGTCTTTCTGAAATCCATTTATTAGAACCAATATAGATGAACTTAAATCCATCTCCTGCATCATTAATGACTGCTGTATTCTGCCCACTTACTGTATAACCATTAGTGATAAAGTCAACTGTAATTGTATTAGTACCACTTGCTGTACCTTCTGAATCTACTACCCAAAATTCTGTTCCCACTTGTGTAACACCCGAAGGAACTGTAGCTGTGATTGCTCCACCAGTTGGATTGACTAAGTTGTATTTGCCAATAGAAACAGTAAAGTTTGCAGTTAATAATTCAGTTAGTTTGTAGTCTGTATTTGGGATTAGTTGTCCTGTTCCTACTACTAAAGCATCATCATAGTATAGTTTGATTTCATCTTTAATATCAACAATATCCGCTGATTTATCGCCCGACCACAAGATAACTTCTTGTATGTTTCCATTAAAATATTCTGCTGCATTTCCAAAAGGTACATTTGCTCTAGCACCCAAAACAAGCCTGTCATTATATGTAGGGGTGTTAGGGGTTGCTAAAGTCCCTTCATTGCCATTATGCGCACCCACTAGCAATTCCGCAGAAGTGTGTGACATATACCCGAATTTTTGTGTTCCATCATTAACAGTGTTAGGGGTGTTTAGTGTATTACCCATTCTTGCCTGCAAGTCATCTGAATTAAGTTTAAATATTCCTGCCAGAATTGTATTACCTATGCCGAATATCGTAGAATTTGATTGTGTACTACTAAACACAATTGCTGCCGCAGTAGGGGGGGTATAAGTATAGTTTATATTAAGTTCATGTAATACATCAGTACTACCGTTAAAACTAATTGCAGGCTTAACATTAAGAGTGTTAAGAGTACCTGTACTCACTATGGTTGGAGAAGTATATGCAGCATCAGTTATTAAATCTCTGCTATTACCACTTTGGTCATAAAATGTGACTACTGTACAAGTATTAGCTCCACAAAAAGTAGTTAATGCAGCTTCATCTAATTCAATACCGTTAAATCCAATATCTGTTTGTGTATTATCATTGTCTCTTTCTACTCTTATAGCACTACCAGTATATTCCCCAGACAGCTTTCTTAAAGCATAAGCAGCTTCAGCACCTGTATAGTTTTCTAGTAATATGTTAGAAGTTGTATATCTATCAGCAGTTGTGTTACTGATAAAGTTAGTACCATTATAATAGCTTTGCACTAAAGCACTACCTTGACTTCTGACTATTTGTAATGCTTCATTTACATCTTCTGTAGTAAATGAACTAGGAAACTCTACATCACCACTGCCGATAATCTGAAATATATAATTATTTCCTTCTACAGCATTAGTTACATTTAATTTATGAATACCTGTAACTCCCGATATATCAATTTTGTAAATGTTATTGTCATCTTGGCTTAATGCGATATCAGTACTAATTCCAGATGCAGTAATACTTAGTTCTTCTCCTTTGTTGTCAACTAAATAAGTAGGCTTATCACCATCTACAAACTCTACAGCTTTACTACCTATCTCTATATTATCAATAAATATTAAGCTGTCATTTGTGCCTGTTTCACTATAGTCAAACCAACTGGTTAGCTGACTTGCCATATTATCTCTAAAGATAAGATTATCGCCTTCATCCCATTTAAACGCATTACCTACTCTAGTAAATTCACAGTCAGAAACAATATTATTTGTAGGATTTGATGTAGATGCTGTTGCATTGACTACCGTGGTATTAGTGTTATCAGCTTCTTCTACTGTAATACTATTAATGACTGCCACATTAGGGTCTATAGTAATTTCTATATTTAATCCGTAGTAATATGGAATAACCGTAGCACTTGGAAAATATGCTTCTAGGTCTGACACTAGTGCATCTACATCTGTTCTATCCTCTACATCTACAGTATATGGAAAGGAGAACCCTGCTTCACTATTAAGACTTGTGACTCCATCTATGATAATATCTGTTATAAGACTTGTGCTTTCTTCTGTTAAATCTGTACCATAGACTAACCTGTAAGTTGTCAAGTCTCCTGCGCCATTATATTGAAATACAGATTGCATATCATAAAAGCTTTCTCCTTTAAATGATATTCCATTATTGTTATTGAATGAAAACATAGGGAGTGCATTCAGGTTAGATTGAGTCGGATGCCCATACCAACTATTATTTATATAGTTAGAATAATGACCATCTATATTTCTCCCCGAAGCACCATCAATTGATTCAACAAAGTGTACTTGATTACCTATAAAATTATTGTAATAGCCAGTTAGCTGCAAGATTCTCCTAGCATCATAGTGTACATTATTAGCCACTAAGATATTTTTTGCATTACCATCAATAAACCTACTCCCATACATTGTGTTATCAGAAATGATAACGCTTCTAACAAACTCTATTTCTGGATATTCTCTAATCACATAAGCAAATTCATCACTAGTAAATACAATT
>Ga0181379_1000021_pt1 | contig 72638 bp, 113 predicted proteins | sample 2SPOviralmetaG_FD_130115 | JGI IMG/M metagenome (GOLD analysis project Ga0181379, IMG submission 130115) | Marine viral communities from the oligotrophic San Pedro Time Series (SPOT) site, San Pedro Channel, CA, USA - 2 SPOT_SRF_2009-07-10 | ecosystem: Environmental > Aquatic > Marine > Strait... | reverse complement strand
TCCTCAGATTATACATGAGCCTTGGTACGATAGATACAGAGTACATCCTGGCAGTGGAAGATTACAAGCATTATGGTTATGTGGATATGAAAACATTAAAACAATTTATACACACTTTGATGAGCCGGGTTTTACCCCACCGCCAAGAACAATCAAACTACCAACATACAAACATATCGAAAAAGAAATTGTTTTTGATGGAATAACTTCACCTGATATTATAGACTATGAATTTTATGAAGCATTCCCTACAGATCAACTTGCACAAATTCATACACAAAAACAAGACAGAGAATGGCACTTTGAAAATCATACAGCAGATAAATCATGGCAGTTTTTTAGATACAGCGAAGGCAATGCTTTTTTAGATTTTAAAAAAGACTGGCGCAGTTTTTCAATGGAACTTTGGCATTTTTTACAGGGTGGTTATATACAATTAGGCAATACTGAATTTGCTTTTGATAAGTATGGAAAGTGTTATGAAGTTTTTAGAAATAATAAACTTATATGGACATTACCCGATTGACAAACTAACATAAATATATTAGTATAAGAACATTAAAAGGTCTTAGCGTCATCCCTTCCAATTCTGCCGCAACAAATAACGTTAAGGAGATTATTATGGCTTATTATAGCACAAAAACTTACAATCATAGTATAGGACTAAGCGCAGTATTTCGTCAGCCGCATGCTGATCATTCTCACTGTAAATATCTACATGGATATAGTCTTGGATTTAAATTTACTTTTGGAACAAACGAACTAGATAATAAAAACTGGGCAGTAGATTTTGGTGGTCTCAAACCATTAAAGGCTTGGTTAGAAGATACATTCGATCATAAAACAGTTATTGATATGAATGATCCTCACTTGGATGATTTTAAACAATTAGAACAAAAAGAACTTTGTCAACTCACTATACTAGATGGAGTTGGTGCAGAACGTTTTGCATATCATGCATGGGAGTTTGCTGATGATCTTGTGCGTGAAATGACAGATGGACGTTGCTGGTGCGAATCAGCAGAGTGTAGTGAGCATGGTAGTAATAGTGCAATATATACACCATGGGCATTACAAAAATTAACATTTAATGATGGTTAATTTAATTGGTAACAACCATAGGCTTTATACTGAACAAGAAATATTAGATAATTTTCCAAAAGAAGAGTTCTATGTAGTTTTTGGTTCTAGTCATAGTGCTGGTTGGTGTGACAATGGTCAAGAACGTATAATGGACAGGCACAAAAACTGGCCAACACAACTTGAAAAACGTTTAGGCAAGCCTGTGTTTAATCTAGCAATGGGTGCAGTAATGCCGCAAACAATGCTAGAAATTGTTTGTGACTTTGCATACTATTATTCAAAACAAAATAAAAAATGTTTAGGTGCATTTATTGAACCAAGAACATATGACTTTTGTGTAATAAAAGATCAATCCGAAGATTATATAAAAGACTCTGTTGTGGGTAATATGAAAAGACAAATTGACATGTTTCAACATCATGCAATTGCATTAGGCAGAGATTATTATACAAAAGATAATGTAGCTAATTTTTATAATGTATTTAATATTGGTAGACAACTAAATGCTGGTAGATATAATAAGTATAAAAATTTAGATAAACACACAGAAGATTGGATTATGAAATGTGTAGAGAATCAGTTTATGGGAGGATACACACACTTTAATTGTTTAAATCTTTTGTTAAGAATGACACAGGTATTACATTCACACAGTATTCCCAATTATACTTTTTATTGGGAAGAAGGCGAACCAGAGTTTGACAATAAAAGTGATTCAAAAAAAATACAAGACTTATATTATAATACGATGTCGGCTTATATTAATAGAGGTATTAACTATATACGAGCAGACAATGAGACTTTTTTACATAGAAAAAGTTTTAGTATAATACAAATGGTAAGAAATATTGTAGGTGATGATTTTCTAGAAGAAAATAAATGTAAATGCCAGCATTACAATACAAATATAAGTAAAGTAATAGCAGATATACTGTATGAGAAAATAAATGAATAATGAAAAAATTATAGAAAACCTTAGAGAAGTTTTTGATCCAGAAATACACATTAACGTATATGATTTAGGCTTGATTTATGCGATAAATCATAAAGAAAACAATCATATAGATGTAGTAATGACATTGACCAGTGCATTCTGTCCAGCTGCAGATGAAATTATTGCAGATGTCCACGGAGCAGTATGTGCAGTAGATGGAGTCGAAACTTGTGATGTTGAAATTACTTTTGATCCTCCATTTGGTCCAGAAATGATGAGTGAGGAAACAAAAATGTTGTTAGGGGTTTTCGATTAAATGACATTTGTAGTCACAGAAAACTGTGTAAAATGTAAATATACTGACTGTGTTGAAGTTTGTCCTGTAGATTGTTTCTATGAGGGTGAAAACTTTCTAGTAATACATCCAGATGAATGTATTGATTGTGGAGTATGTGAACCTGAATGTCCTGCTGATGCTATCAGAGCAGATATAGATGTAGAAAATTCTGACTATTGGGTTGATTTAAATCGCAAGTTTTCAGAACAATGGCCAAACCTTGCAGAAATGTGTGACTCTCCTCTTCCTGATGCAGATAAATTTAATCGTGTAAAGGGATATGATGGACCGGATAAAATGGCCGAACTCAGTGAAAATCCAGGAGAAGGTAGTTAATGGCAGTTAAAGTTTTTTTTATTGCAAAAATTAAAGATTTAAATCAAGAATATAACGGGATAAGTAAACGTATAAGAGAACTAGGCGAAAGCCATCCTGGCTTCATTAGTATTGAAAGCGAAGAAATTGGAGATGTTGAAATAACAATATCTACTTGGCGAAGTAAAGAAGATGTAGCCGAATGGGCAAAAGACCCAGAACACGTAGCAGCAAAAGTCCGTGCCATGGAATGGTATGAATGGGTACGTGGTATTCATGTGGAGACAATAGATGATTGAAGGAATTTACGAAGACTATATTAGAACAGTCAATGACTATCCAAAAGAAGGTATTACATTTTATGATATGAATAGTTTGTTTGCAAGCACAGTTTGGCCTCGAGTAGTTCGTGCTCTTGTAAATATTACAACAGATGAAATGGAAGATATCACACATGTTGTTGGTATAGAAAGTAGAGGCTTTGTAGTAGGAGCTGCTATGGCACAACACATGGGACTACCTTTTGTAATGTTGCGTAAAGCTGGAGCAAAGTATCCAGGAAAATTATTAGAGGAAAGCTATACATTAGAATATGGTGAAGCCACAATTACATTACAAGAAGGTATACTAGGACACACAAGCCGTGTTCTTCTTGCCGATGATCTTGTAGCAACAGCAGGTAGTATAATGGCTGCTAAAAGACTATGTGAACAAACTGGAGCAAATGTATTAGGTGGAGCAACTATTGTAAATCTAGTTGATTTAAATCCACCAGAGTTTGATAGTTTTAATTTAATAAAACTTGTTGAACCAAAAGCATAATTAAATAAATACATAGAGGGAAGGAGATTAGAATGTTAGAAATTACAAATGAAGCAGCCGATCATTTAAAAACTATAAGCGATTCCAACGATGGTAAACTTCCTTTTCTAGGAGTTAAAGGTGGGGGCTGTGCAGGATTTAGTTACGATTGGCAATTAAAAGCAAAAGAAGAACTTGACGAAACCGCCGATGAAGTGTTACAATTATATAATGGATCAGAAATTGCAGTTGATGGTTATAGTGTAATGTATCTTTTTGGTAGTGTATTAGATCTTAAAAAAGATTTATTTGGAACTACATTAGATATTCAAACACCAGCTGCACAAAGTTCATGTGGATGCGGAGAATCAATTAACTTTGATATGGATATGGTATCAGCTAACATGGACAGTTTCAATATCCCAGATGATAACATGGAGTAATCAAGAAAAGATAGGTGAATTATGGCAACAGGAAGAACAAGACGTAATGCCAAATATACAAAGGCGTTTGAACTTGGTTTAAATGTAACAGTAAGCAGCGAGGGAAAAGTGAGCAAGCAAGTAGATTTAAATAAGTATAAAGAATTTGTTACTGAAGTAACTAGTATGCAAAGTAACGAAACGGAAGCATTATGCGACCAACTTAAAAATTTAGAAAGTACAGGTGTCAATATGGCACTATTACTAACAGGTGCAATTGGCATCGCAAGCGAAGGAGGCGAATTTGCTGAAATTGTTAAAAAATGTATATTTCAAGGCAAACCTCTGGATGACGCAACACGATTTCATGCAAAGCGTGAACTTGGCGATATTATGTGGTATTGGGTTAATTCTTGTCGTGCATTGGGTATTGACCCTAATGACGTTTTAGCAGAGAATGTTGAAAAACTCAAAAGCAGATATCCAGGTGGAGAATTTGATGTTCATTATTCAGAAAATCGTAAAGATGGTGATCTTTGATCAGCTACAAAGATAAAGATTTAGAAAGTTTATCACTGGAAGAGACTATAGAATTTGAAAAAGAAATGCGAAAAAAGTCTCTAGCCGCTGCAAAGCACGGTATGAGTGAAACAGTAATAGATCAAATTAACTTTTACATCAGTCTTATTACATTACACAAGCAAGACTGTATGACCATTCGTAGTTTAAATGATGAAAAGAATGGAGACGGTATTTCAGTAACTTTAGGTTATTGGGAAGATCCGGAAGAAAATCAGGATGAAAATGAACAAAAATTATCAAATGATAATAAGTGAACAAGATATTGTTAAAAATTGGTTATCAGGGAATACAACACCAAGTAGTGTTGTAGTCGAAGATGACAACTTTATAAATATATATAATGATTGGTGTCACAAATATGATATGGAAGATGTAATACAATCAAAGACACAAAATACGTCTGATAAGTATATAGAGCATTGCACAGATTTAAGTAACTGGAGTATGCCTTTTGAATATAAAGAAATGAATATACAGGAGTATCTTATCAGTAAGTGTACAACACAACAAGAACAAGATCGTGTTATACTGGAAATAAATGAATACAGTGAACGAGGCATGATACCTGTTTTAAAATTTTTAAAGTATCTAGTAGATGCTTGTAGTAAAAATGATGTTGTGCTTGGCGTTGGCAGAGGTAGTAGTGTCGCGAGCTATTGCTTATTTCTATTAGGCGTTCATCGCATTAATAGTATTAAATATGAACTTGATATCAAGGAGTTTTTAAAATGAAAAGAATTAAAACAGCTCGAGGTAAGATCCTCGATATGGGGGCATTGGCAACAAAACATGAGCAAGCTCGTGCCGTTAGTAATGTTCCTGTAAATGCACGTGGAGATATTATTGATAACAGAGGCAATGTTACAGTATCACGTGAAGAGATTAGTAAAAAATATTATGATGAAACAGTTCCAGGTGCCGATACACAAGAAGTAAGTATTAAAGAAGAAGATGAGGCGCCTAAAAAGAAAAAAACATCAAAGAAAAAAACACAAGACCCTATTGAAGTTAGTAGGGAAATGAGAGAAAGATCCGATGGAACAGTTTACTATGAAGTAGAATATGACGATGGTAGTATGGAGGAAATAGATGTCTGAAGTAACAGCATTACCTAATAAAGTATTAGCGGAAATGATTGAGAAGCCTGATTTAATTAGAAAAACATCAGGTGGTGTTTATATGCCAGATAAGGATAACGATGTATCAGGTATTAGACCACGTTGGTTTAAAGTTCACAGTGTAGGTAAAGGTATTGATTGGATCAAAGAAGATCAATATGTTTATGTAGACCATGGGCGATGGAGCCAAGGATTAGAAGTAAATAGAGATCTGAGACTTCATTTACTAGATAACAATGATTGTTTACTAGTAAGTGACGAAAACCCATTAGAGGAAAATTAATAATGAATACAGAAAAGTTATATGAGGCGATTGGCATAATGAGCCAAGCGTTAGAGGAAGAGAGTGCAGCAAGCCCACAAAAGTCAGCAGGTCCTGCTAGGCAACCTGGGCAAGTGTTATGGGATAGTGGTATCTATTACATGGCAGATGGTTTTACATATGAATCAACTGCACCTATTGTCAAGTGGATCATTGAAAAGAATTTGCTTCCGGATAGCGAGCGTCCTGAAAAACTTACACTTGTAATTAATTCACCTGGTGGCAGTGTTCATGCGGCATTTGCTCTTATTGATACAATGAAGGGTAGTGCAATTCCAGTTCATACAGTGGGGCTAGGACTAATAGCAAGCTGTGGTGTTTTAACATTTATGGCTGGAACAAAAGGTCATAGGGCTATTACACCTAATACAAGTATTTTGTCACATCAATACAGTTGGGGTTCAGGCGGTAAAGAACATGAATTATTTGCACGTGTAAAAGAGTTTGAACTTAGTACAGAACGTATGTTACAGCATTATAAAAAATGCACTGGGTTAAGTGAAAAGGTAATTAGAGAAGTATTATTACCAGCAGAAGATGTATGGCTAAGTGCAGATGAAGCAGTTAAATATAAAATTGCAGATAAGATTGTTGAAACTTACTAAACAATGACATATCCTGCCGCTGCAATCCAAGATCTTCCAGTCTTAATGATTGAAAAGTGGCGCAATCCTACTCCAAGTCCTAACAATGATCTCGAACTTATGGAAGATATTATTGCAAATGGTATTACAGAACCTATAGAAATTGGAGTAGGAGTTTTTAGTAGGAAAGTAAGATTAAACACAGGAAACCATAGGATTTACTTAGCCCCTAGGTTAGGTATAACACATTTACCCTGCACATGTAGAGTATGGAACTATTGTACATTTGATAATGGTAATGGTGATCATAGTTTTACCACGCCTTGGATTACTAAAAAACAAGAGTGGATAGAACAAGAGTATTTTGCACAGCCATGTCAGGTGCTAGATGTAATGGAATTAATGAAAGAAATGATGAGTAAAATGTAATGAAAAAAATAAGTATAGTTGTAGCCATGGTATTGTTCGCAAATGTCGCCAAAGCAAACGAAATTGTAGACGAATATATCATAGACAATTATATTGATATGCCAATCTATATACAAAGACAAATAGATGATTTGTTAGAATATGGTGATAGGTATAAAAAAACTATTTTTGCTATAATACATAATCACCAAGTTATGAAAGATAATCCAAGTTGTCATGATTGAAAATAAAATCAAAAATATTCAAACTTTTGATGATCCGTGGTATCATGGATTCATTGACAACTTTCTTGAAGAAAAATACTACAAAGATTTATGCACCAAAATAGATAGTGTCACTACTGGTATTAAACAAGGTAGTGGACATGCAGTCAATCAACAAACAATAATAGACATAACAAAAATAGATGGTGAAGATAAACTTTTTTGGCAAGAGTTTGTTGCTATGTTTTCTACCAAAGAATGTTTACAAGCAATTGCAGATGTGTGCAAAATACGTGGCAAGTTCACAGAACTAAGATACGACATACACAGATGCAAAGCAGGATTTAAACTTAACCAACATAATGATGTTAAAGGCTGGCTGTCTGAAATGGCTAGCCTACAAATTTATTGTGCTAGAGATACAAGCATGTCTACAGAAGGTACAACACTTATAGGTGAACAAAACGAAGTAATAGGATACATTCCTAACAGAGCATGGGTATTTGCATGCGGTGAAAATACTTTTCACAAAGTAGAACCTATTAGTGCATATAGGACAAGTATACTAATGAAGTTTGGTGTTAGAAAGTGATATATGCAGGCGGTTGTAGTATGGTTATGGGTCAGGAACTTGTTGACAACGATCCATTAAATATGGAAAACAAAACAACAGCATTTCCTACAATAATAGATGCATACAATGATGCATGGAGCGGTAGTAGTAATGGATGTATTATTAATCGCTTGTATGACTATGTGTGCAACAATAAAATTAGTGTTGCAATAATTGGCTGGACTCATTGGGAACGTATAAATGCATTTGAAGATGGACAACATAGATTAGATAGACTAGGACAATGGTGTATTAAAGTAGGTGCTAGCAAAGAAAAAGATGCAGTATACACAAAGTATTTTTTAAACGAACATATGCTTAAATTAAAATACAAAATGCAAATTGAATCAACTTATCATTGGTTAATTGCAAATAATATTACTCCTATATTTTTTCAAAGTTTAGATTTTCAGCAAGTAAATGTTCCTATGTTATTTCAACAAGGCTGGAGACAGCAATACAAAGAAGAAACAAAAGATAATGAGCTATGCGAACATGGACATCCTACACAAAAAAGTCATAATTGGATAGCAGAAAAAATAAAAAAATACTTGCATTGATTATAATATATGCTATAATAAATATAGTATTAGAATTAAAAACTGGGAAAATTAATGACTCTTAATAGCATCGAATGGTCAGTATTGTCTACACTCAGAGCTGAGAAGAACGAAATTACTGCAAAATGCCCACAGACAGAATGGAATATGTCTAATGAAGATATGATAATTGTAGATACATGGATGTCTAGAAGAATAGGTGAGTTGGAAAAAAAGCTAAAAGATAAATGAGTTATATTGAAAATTGTAATACGCATCGTAATACTATCATTAAAAACTTTGAAGAAGCAAAACTTGTAAAAGATTGCTTAGACAAAGACTTGATTAAAGAACTATTAATGTATCAGTTTACTGAAGCATACAATATCAAGTGGCAAGATACTTCTCGCAACCTACAAGCAATATGCGACATTGATGAAATATTTACTAAAATTCCAGTAATGCAAGATATTTTTAAAAATCTAATAGGAGAATTTAGTGAACATCATACAGGAAATTTTTACATAACATCTATGTTACATGATGCACATTGTGATTTACTTACACAATCAGAATGTGAAATGAGTATGTTTGAATGGACTAAAAGAATGATACCATACAAAAGTGCTATTATTCCTCTTGTTATAAATGAAGATGCTGAAGCATATACTGCATTTTTTAGACAACGACATATTGGTCATAGTATAACCCTAGATAAGGGTGGCAGAAGTGAACAAGAAAATAGTTTGTATGAAATTGCTAGAGAGTATCCAGAATTTTATGAATATGGACCCAAGTTAGAAAGCGATTTTAGAAATCCATTGTTGCCAAAAGATACAGTAGAAGATTTAGATTACGAAAATATTTTTAAGTTTGAAGTTGGTGACATTATGCTATTTGATGCTTGCCAAATTCATATGAGTGTAGTAGAATCGTGGAAAGAAGAAAAAGATATTGACTTTTTAAAAAGTGGTATTAATATACAATTCTACAGAGAAGTTGAAGGTGAACAAAATGCGTAGAGCTGAAATTGCTAATGTAAGTTTTTTGCGAGCAAATGAAGAGGATATGTTTTGTGTATATTTGTATGAAAATGATGTTTTAAAAGAGGTTAGGCCTCTGAAAGGCAAAAGTATATATTATGCAGAAGATGTTGTTGCCAATTGGGAAAACGGAATCATTAAATTAGGAGAAAAAAATGACTAAAGTTATGTATCAACCACGCATGGACGATCCTGTATGTGTAGCAAGTTTTGAGACAAGACAAGAAGCCGAAGCTCACATGGAATATATAAAGGACAATCGTCCTAAGGCTTTCCCACATCATTATATAGAGGAGTAAAAATATGTCATTTTTAATTTGGCACGCCGTGATTATTTTAGCGAGTTTAGCATCTGCATTTGCGTTAGGATATTACACTGGCAGATATACAAAAAACGTTCAGCAAGACTGATGGAAATAATTAAATAAATATATGCATCGGTATATATTTTTAAGGAGACAATAATGTCAGAAGATGAAAAAGATGAACTGTGGTCAGATGATAACACAGAATTTAAAGTAGTATTAGGTGATTACGGAACCGTTCCAGAAGACATTAACTATTACATGAAGAATAGTGAGATGGCGAGATATCCAGAAGTAACGCTGTTTGACTTTCTTCGTGATAGACCCGACAAGGAATGGATTAAATTTTGTGAAGAGACTGGCGCAGACCTAACTACAGAACGTGACCCTGCACAAGATTATATCGGAAACTTCCGCCAAGTATCAGACAATAAAGATAAATGGATCCAGTATATGTTGGACAATGAAGCAACATGTCAGAAAAAATTTACTGAGAAACGACCATATCATGCAGGTGTTAACGAGCTTACATTAAACTTGCCAATGAAATGCGGATACAATTGGGCTAACAATTGCGAATATAATTGGGGTCTATATGGAGACACAAGTAACCAAATTAAGCAAATGATTGGTCAAGAAATGTTTGACGAATTGGGTATGGATATGGAAACATGTTTACCACGTTTATTAGCATACTTACCTGGACAAACATTGCCTTTCCACTTTGATTTTATGGGAAACTGGTATAGACTAAATGAACATTTAAATCCAAGTGCAGAAACACGTAGATGTGATGGCGGCAGGATTGTTAGATACTTGGTGTTTATCACAGATTGGCATTGGGGACATATGTTACAAATGGCAAACACATTTTATCCTAGGTGGAAAAGTGGTGATGTTTATGAGTTACCAGAGCATGTATACCATTGTAGTACAAATGCTGGTATGAGTGTTAAAGTATCACTCAGCCTTACTGGTTACCTACACAACACTTAATAGGAGAACTTTATGAGTGCATGGCTAGGATGGGTAGTTGCCATGGCGGAAGAAAAACGTCGTGAAGATGAAGCCAAAGGAATAGATTGGGAGCGAGATGGCTGGCCTAAAGGTGCTCCCTTTATGTTATGTGTAAGGAAAAAACGTATCATGTTTAAAAAAGTCAAAAAAATGTTCAAAAGAAAAAGAAATGTTTGACAATTTGCTAAAAAAATTATACAATAACAACAACTTAACAGAGGTATAATTATGGCCAAAGATTTATGGGTAGAAAAGTATCGACCTAGTAGTGTTGATACATATGTATTCAAAGACAATGCACAGCGTAAGCAGGTACAAAACTGGATAGATGATGGAGGTATTCCACATCTATTGTTTAGCGGTAGCCCTGGCACAGGTAAAACTACACTAGCAAGAGTTCTTATTGCAGAACTAAAAGTTGAACACGCAGATGTTCTTTATATTAATGCTAGTAGAGATAATGGCGTTGAAATGATTCGTAAACGTATTAGTGCGTTTAGTGAAACTATGCCTTGGGGTGAGTTTAAAGTTATTCTACTCGATGAGGCTGATCATATTTCGCCAGAAGGTCAAGCGGCTCTGCGTGGTGTAATGGAACAGTATCATGCTAGTGTGAGATTTATTCTTACTTGTAACTATCCTAATATGATTATTCCTGCACTACATAGTAGGTGTCAAGGATTTCATATTACACAATTAGATCAAACAGACTTTACAGTTCGTGTTGGCGAGATTCTTGCAGACAACGGAGTAGAATTTGATATTGAAACACTAGATGCAATGGTACGTGCAAACTATCCTGACTTACGTAAAACTATTAATACAGTACAGATGACTATTGTAGACAATGTACTAGCAATGCCAGAAGATGGAACTAGTACAGCAGAGTGGCGTCTTGCAATGGTTGAGATGTTCAAAGAAGGCAAGATACAAGATGCACGTAAGTTAATTATCAAGAGCGCACGTGCAGATGAATACAATGAAATTTACACATGGTTGTATAAGAATATTGATTTGTATACAAAAGATGATTTTACATATGATAGTTGTGTTCTTGCAATCAGAGAAGGTATGATTAAACATACACAGGTAGCAGACCCTGAAATAAATTTAAGTGCTACAATGATAGAAATAGCACGGACATTGAATGGATAATCCATTCTACAACAATGAGATTGTAAATAATCTTTTTACTTTAAAGCCTGACTTTGAAGATATTTTGAATGAGTGTGATAAAAAATTTATTACAGTTTATACTATAAAAGGTTTAGTTAGTACCTATTATAATATTAAATACAAAAGACAAGATTTGACAATATTGTTAGACAAACAACTAACTGAAAATGATATAGACGATTATATTAATTCAGAAATAGAAGATAAAATTGTATTAAAAAGCAATTACTATTATGAGGAATTAATTAATCATTATTTAGGTAAACAACAAAAATGCAAACGTTTGCCTAACTATTATTATAATTTTTTCTACAACAAACCACTTGCTTGTTTGTTATTACTTGAAAGATATTCAATTGATAGAGTAGTTAATACATATCAAAGATTAATGAAAAAAGAAGTAATATCATATGGTAAAATAGTATCAGATAAATTTAGTATAGATTTTAGCTGGTTATTTACAGTTGAGTTGGAATTTGGATTAAAATATTATAAAGAAATATGTGATGAATTAAAGGTCGATGTAGATATACCTTACTACATCGACTTATATGTGTATATGAATACATGTAAAATACAAGAACTTCTAAAATATGAATCTACAGAAGTACAAGAAATATTGAAACTTTGTTATGAACATAGAACATGTTAATGATTACGTTAGTCAAGATAACGAATGTTTTAAAATTACCCAAGCAACAATAGAAGACTTTGGAAAATTAGGAAATCAATTTAAAGTATTGGATGCCTGGTCTGTTAATAACAGTAAAGTAAATTTTCCACAAGCTAGAGCACTTGCGCCAATGGCTGAGTTTGACTTTTATTTAATATTAGATTCGAAAAATAGTATGCTTTTTAAGCTGGCATACTTGAACGATAAATAACAAGTAAGGAAAAAACAAATGAAACACAATTACGTAAGGCTCGTCTTTTGGTCATCCGCCTATACTTTTAGGTACTTATCACAATCTAGTAGCCGTATAATCGCTATATTTAAAAATCGAGAAAGGCTCGGTAATCCGCAGTCTGATTGGGTCTCTGGGAGTAGTTGGGGTAGTCCAATTGTTCGTTCAGGACCTCCAGTGTTGGAGGGATTAAATGACTAAACTCTTTATGTATTGGTGGCTTGTTACAGTAATTCAAGCTATTATTGTTGGAATCACAGTGTACTACGGCGCCGTTGATTTCTTATGGAATACTGATATTACTAAACTAAGTTTTCTAACAACTTCGCTATGGTTTGCTACATCAATATTCATAGGTTATAGTAGTTATAGAAAAAAAATAAATTACGATACACCTTGGTTTATAGCAGAGTCATGTATGACAATAGGCATGATAGGAACAGTTATTGGATTCATGCTTATGTTAACTGGCAGTTTTAGCGACATCGATCCAAGTAATGTTGAAAGTATGAGAAAGGTCATAGCAGATATGGCGGCCGGTATGAGCACAGCACTCTTAACTACACTTACAGGCCTAATAGCAAGTCTGTTTATAAAAATACAAATTGTAGTTCAAGAGTATAACGATGACTAAAAATACTAGATTAGGAAAGCGCCGTAACAACGGTAACTTGGCTTTTAATGATTTATTATTTAATGTCCTTGTAGGTTTTGTAATGTTGTTTATCATTGCATTCCTATTAATTAATCCTATTACTAAAAAAGAAGATGTTCCTAGTAAGGCAGAAGTATTAATTATTTTAGAATGGGACGATGAAGCAGCCGACGATGTTGATTTATGGGTTCAGCGTGAAAACGATAGACCTGTTGGATTTAGTAATAAAGTCGTTGCACCTTTGCACTTAGATAGAGATGACTTAGGTTGGAGCAATGATAAGGTTATTATAGACGGTAGAATACAAATAATTAGAACCAATATAGAAACAATGACACTACGTGGTAATGCTCCAGGTAATTATTATGTTTCAGTTCATTATTATAATAAAGTCAATCCACAAATCAATTATAAAGTAACAGTAATAAAAGTAAATCCCTTTAAACAAGTGTATAGCATTACAGGTGTACTAACTACAAGAAGAGAAGAACAGAGACTACCTGCTTTTACAATAGATAAAGATAATAATGTTGTAGATGTTTTTAATCATGCTAAAAGTGTAGTTTTTCGAGGAGGTGGATAATGATAATTACAGCAGTAGTATTATTCTTTTTAATTGGCGTAGTAGCAATATATGCCCTTATACAAACAGGTAAAAATTATGCTCTACAAGCTATATTAATTCCTATCATTCTCATAGGAACACTTTATGCAGGATATGCAATATATGTTTTACAAGGAACCCCAAGAGTTGGTATCCCTGACGGAGATGTAGAACTTGTATTTGTAGAAATGCAAAAACCTTGGATAATTTTTCTTGCGAGAGAAAACCCAGAAGAAGGTGAAGAAGATAAAGCTGATCCTATTCCAAAATATTTTAGAATTGTTTATAATGAAGAAAACAAAAAAACAATGAATAAAATTATTAGGCAAATGGAAATGGGGCAAAAAGTAGAAGGCAAATTCAAAGCAAAAACAGTAGTTGGGGGCATTGAACCTCCGCAAGGTGAATACACATTTGATAATATAAGACGTCAAAACTTAGGTCCTAAACAATATATGCCTGAAGAAGATCTTATAATTGGAATTGATCCTAATGTTGAATCTGGCATTTCAAACAGACTATTGAGAAATGATAACACACCGTTAGCCAATCCAAGAGCAGATAATCCTAATCAAGATACAGGTGTTCATCCACCATTATCACCTAGTCATAATCCTGACCATTATTATCCTAGTTGGGAAGATTTTCCCGAATTTTAATCTTGACAATCAAACCAAAATGTCTTATAATTAAGTATAAACAAACTTAAATAAGAGGATGTCTTATGACCACACAAGCAGTAATTGATGTTGTAGATTCCCTTGTTAAAAATAAACAAGAGGGTCGTAATAAATTAACAAACCTTTCACGTGATGAGCTTTTAGATATAGTTGATGTATTGAGAGATGCAGAAATTGAGTTACAGGATCGTGATGTAGTAGATGACGAACTTACTATGAGGTTTGCAATGATGGAGCGAGCTGAAGTTAATTCAGGGAGGTTCTAGTGAGCGATTTTACCGAGCTTGTCAGTAACTTAAATCTCATGAGTCAAGAAAATACAGAACTTAAATTTTCAAAAAATGATATAGACAGTTATTGGAATGATCTAACCGAAAAAGAACGTGAAAAATCATTCAATTATGTTATCAACAAATTAAATCAAGCAAGAAATAATAAACTCAGCTTTAGAGATACATTGTATAACGAGTTTGGATTTAATCCAAGTATGCATGCAATGAGTATTAATTCTGGGTTTATGGAACTATTTGATAGTTGGCAAAATAAAGAAAATACAAAACATGTCCAACGTTTAGAAATTATCGACGAAGCAGGCAAAGCACATATTACAATGCATGTAAGCAAGTGTCAAACATGTATTGAAGACAACGGCACAACTATAAAATTAATTGTAACAACAGACGAAGAAAGTTAACAGGAGTTAAAAATGCGTCATTTTAATATTATTATTTTATCATTGGTTATTGGATGTTTTTCAAGTTTAGCATATGCTGATCTTAACAAAGCAAATTTAGGCATTTCTGGTTGGGGTGGAGATACAACACTCAAAGGATTTAGTAACAGAGATGAAGAAAAGTTTAGAAATCACAACAAGAAACAAATGTCGGTCTATGAAAAAGAACATGACATTAAACTGTTTAGTGTAGTTGATAATGAAACAAGATATGGAAAGACTGCTTTCTTTGTACAAGCACCAAGCGAAGGCTGTTTCAATCGATATGAAAAAGACTGCCAAAGAAAAATGGGCGAACAACAAAAACGTGTAGAGGCTCATTACAGTTCGTTTAATGGTGGTGAACATTGGTTCACTGTAAGTATAAAGTTTGACGACTGGGCTTTAAATAGACACGAAATGATTGTTACACAGTTTCACAGTGATATTTCACATTACTCAAACATGTTATCGTTAAGAATTGATAGAGAAGAAGGACTATTTTTAGAACACCAAAGCGCAAATGGCTTTCAATTCGTAGAAGGTGGAAGTGAAGAATGTGCAGGCGGTGCCGCAGATGTTCTCACTGAAGATAAAATGTACTGTCCTAAATTGAAAGATATCTATCAAGTTCTGCCTGCACATAAGTTTGAAAAAGATGTGTGGTATGACTTTGTATATCATGTAAATTTTGACAAACGTAATCATGATAAAGAGTTTATCAAACTTTGGTTAAATGGCGAACTTGTTGTTAACAACCAAGGACAGGGCAAAACACTGTGGTGGGACACAATGCCCGGTATTAAAGATAGAGAAAACAGAATTACATTTCACTTTGGTATATATGGAACTAAAAAAGATAATGCATTTCACAGTGCTTACTTTGATGAAATAAATAAATCAAAGACATGTAAAAAATTAAAACTAGAACGTCTTGGTTATAATTGTAATGACTTAACAAGTCAAACACAAATTATTAAACCTACTAGACATGACACACCGGATCTATAAATGAAACTAATTGAATTTTTTAAACAAAGTTATAAAAACGATCCACTTGCTACATATGTAGAATCAGTAGAAACAGTTCTATTAATAAGTGCAAGTGCTACTCTAACATTCACAGTTTTAGATCCTGCAACACATATTTTTATACCACTTTACTTAATAGGAAGTTTGTGTGCTATGTTCTCAACATGGCGAAGAAAAAGCACAGCCTTTGTATTATGTTGTTGGTTTACAGTAATGAACAGTATTGCATTAGCAACACTATTAATAAACTACTTTTCGGGATAGTATAATGCCACATAGAACAAACGCTAGATTATTTGAATCAGGAGACTTTACATCACATGCTGGGTTACCTTTAAAATGGAAACTTGAATGTGATGCTATTCATCCAGACGAATGGAAAGCAATAGCAAAAATGGTTATGGATTATCAAACTCGTCCTTTTTATAAAGCAGTAGGAATACCAAGAGGAGGCATGCCTTTTGCAATAGCAATGAATGAGTATGCTAGCGGCAACCCACAAGATCAGATAATGATATGTGATGACGTTTTTACAACAGGAACCAGTATGCAAGAGTTTATCAAAGAAAACTATCCTGACTGGACAATGAATCAAGGATATCGTTGGGTAGTTTTTGCGAGGCAACCTTGCTCGGAATATCCCCATCATGTAAAAGCATTATTTACTATGCCGTCACCAGTACAAGAGAGATACAAACAAAAATGAAAGTTACATTACATAGTTATAGCCAGCCAGCTGGAGAAATTGAAGGGTTAGACACAGTTCAAGACCTTGTGGCTCATGCAGCAAGAGTAAGTAACCCTAGCAATCAATCAAACAATGAAACAAGTGAAAGGTTACTAAATTATCTAGCAAAGCATGCTCATTGGAGTCCGTTTGAAATGGCAAGTGCTTGTTTAGAAATTGAAACAACAAGAGATATTGCACGACAAATTATAAGACATAGAAGTTTTGCATTTCAGGAATTTAGTCAACGTTATGCTGACCCAGCAGAATTTGGCGATCAATTTGTTTTAAGAGAAGCACGTTTACAAGATAAAACAAATAGGCAAAATAGTGTTGAAATTGATAGTGATGAAGATATTCATTATGAATGGCATATGAAACAGCAACAAGTTATTGATAAAGCAAAAGAGGTATACGAGTGGGCTATAAATAGCGGTATAGCAAAAGAACAAGCTCGTGCAGTTTTGCCTGAAGGTAATACAAAAAGTAAAATTTATATGAATGGAACTTTGAGAAGTTGGATACACTATATTGAATTACGTAGTGCTAATGGAACACAAAAGGAACACATGGAAATTGCTCGAGAAGTCGCAAAAGCGATAGTAAAAATATTTCCTCTTGCTAATACATACATTGGCAAATAAATGAAAATTAATAATAAGATCTCAAAAGATCTATACGAGTACATACTAAAAACATATCATATTGATGTTAAAAAAGATGCTAATACGAATGATTTGTTTATGCAATTACAAGATTGTATAGATACTTCACTATTAAATAGATACTTTCAAGCTGACAATGAAGCAGAAGAAAAAGGCACTTATTGGAAAAACCAACTAGCATGGAATATACGCAAAACCGGACAACAAATGCTAGAAAAAATGCAAGCATTGAATCCAGAAAAAATACTAGATGTTGGTTGCGGTGACAACGAATGGAAAAAGTATTTTGGAGATAAATTATTAGGAATTGATCCTTTTAATGTCAATGCTGATCTCCATATAGGTATATTAGAATTTGATCAAGGATACAATACATGGGATATTGTAATGTGCCTTGGAAGTATCAACTTTGGCGATGAAGAAATAATAAAAGCACAATTAGAACGTGCTATACATCTCTGTAAACCTGGAGGAAAAATATATCTTAGATGTAATCCAGGTATAACACACGATAATAAACATGCAAAATGGATTGATTTTTATCCTTGGAGCAAAGAGAAACTAGAAGAATTTGCAACAGAGTTTGCATGTAAAATAAATGAAATATCTTGGGATCAACCCGAAGGTAAAGTAGTAAGATGGGGAAATAGACTATATAGCGAATGGACTAAGCTATGACTAAAGGTCGACAAGTGCTACAATTTTACACATCAATATAGTTTTAATAATATTTTATGTAAACTTATTTTAAATAAATACATAAAGTATGGGGAAACGAATGTTGTAAAACCCAAAAAGAGGTCACAAGTGTGAAAAAAATAGTAAAACCATTAAAGACTATAGGACTTATAGCTCTTACTGTATATTTAAGTGTAGCGATTAGCGCATATTACAGACCAATACAAGAATTTATACACAAAGGAATAGGCTGGGTATACAGCAAAAATGATACATTAGGTGACATTGTATATGATGCAAATGGTATCCTTTTAAATGGCAAAGACTTTGATAGAGAGCGCAGTGGTAAAAAAGTAATTTATACTTCATATTCTCAAGTTGTAATGGTCAATGTTATTCCAAAAGACATTAATAATGCACAAGCACGTGGCATGTCAGGTAGAGGTACAGGTTGGTTCTACAAAATAGATGGCGATGATGCATACATTGTTACTAATCATCACGTAATAGACACTGCCATAGATGCTACCTCAGTAGAATTAAAAGTAGCCACAGGTATGGACATGTGGGAGTATGATGCAGAAGTTATCGGTGTTGATGAAATTGCAGATATTGCTGTAATAAAAATCACTAAAAAAGACAATGAAGAATGGGAAACACTTGAATTTGAAGAGTATAATGAAATCGGTGTAGGAGATTCTGTTGCTATTGTAGGACATGGCATGGGAATGAGTTTTACAGCAACACAAGGGACTATTACTTACAAAGATAGATACGGTTCTAGACCATATAACTTAATGGTACAAGTAGATGCTATAATCAATCAAGGCAACAGTGGCGGTCCTATTATGAATATGGAAGGCAGAGTTGTAGCAGTTGCACAGAGTATTATTAGTCCAGCAAGACAGATTCCTGGTTGGGATGGTATAGGACTTGGTGTAGGAAGTCAAAATGCAAAACGTAGTATTGATTATATTTTAAGTCCACAATACAAAGCAAAAGGATATGTTCCATATGCAGAGCTTCCATTTAGTATGAATACTGTAGAATTAGCAGAAGTAATAGATATTGACAAAGACGATAGATTTCATACAAAAATTAGTTACAAAGATCAACCAGAAGATAGAGAAAAAACTATAGGCGAAGTAGAAGGCTTTCTACAAGATGATATAATATTAGAAATAAATGGTGATGAAGTTCGTAGTAGTTTTGCAGTTATTAAAAAAGTAGTATATGCATTTCCAGGAGATGAATGGAAAGTCAAAATACGTAGAGGCGATGAAATAATTATTAAAAAGATTGCTTTACGTGAAATGAATAGAAATAAACTACTAGGTAGTGTTACTAATAGGGGTGGAAGATGAAAACCTTTGTATTAGTAATAAGCATGTGGGGGTTTAATGGAAGTGAATGGGTATACATGGGAAATCAATTTGTAAATAATAATCCTATGTCTAAATCACAGTGTGAAGCATTAATAGTAGACGATCAATGGACCAAACATATCGAAAACGAATACTATAGTATACAATTTGATTGTTTTGAAGCAGACAAAAAAATATAAAAAAAAGGTTGACAACAAGACTTCTTGGTGTTATATTATATGTATAAACATTAAAAAGGAGTTACTTATGTTTGCTATCGTAGATTTTAACCGTAAAACAACAAAGTTTTTTAACAGTTTTCAAGCCGCATCCGATGCTATTGCCGCTTATCCTGTGCAACAAAACGTTGTTGTAATTGACCTGTCAGAAGGTCACGTTCAAGCAGAATTACTTTAAAAAGAGGTTTTACAAATGTCAACACAACTTAGAAATGTTCCAGGAACAAATTTAACACAAACTAGATTTTTTGGTGGACAAAACCGTGGAGTTTGTGTTCAAGTTACTCAGCGTACTAATAGAACTAAAACTGAAGTTGATAAATGGTTTGATTGCTTACAACTTAATAGAGAGCAAGCTAAAGCATTGGCTGTTGAATTAATGTTGTTTGCAGAATCACGTGAAGTAAGTGAACTAGAAGAATTTCAAGGTGATTGTTAATGATATTTACATATAAAATTTTTTTCAATGATAAATTTCTTGGCTATGAATATGCAATGAGTGAATACTCAGCTCGTGAAAAAGCCTTTAATATACACGGCAGTGCCAGTAGATTTACTGGCATAGGTATAGACAATATACGTGCGGTGAGAATTAATTAAAAAAAAGGTTGACAAGTAAGATATCTTACTATATACTGTATATATAAGTTAACAAAAAGGAACAAAATATGTTGTTAGAAAATGGTGCAATGATCAAAGCAGACGTAATTAAATCTTTTAATAGAGCTGTAGAAGCAAAAGATAACATTGCACAAGGCTTAAACACCACTAACTTTTGGAACTTTGTAGAATCCGATATGTACATGGAACTGAGTATTTTTTATCCAAGTGACTACATTATGGAATGTTTTGATAGACTTGCTGATGAGTGGGAATCAAAAGAACTTGAGCAAGCATTACCTCGCTTAGAAATATTGAAAAAAGATTATCTTGGAATTAATAATGTCGCATCCTAGTGATAAAATTAATACAGAAGGTCATTGGGCAGTAGGTATCCAATGGCCTGTAATAGGAAGCAAGGGCGACAGATACACTGTTGAAATGACAGACAAGGGATTTGAATGTGACTGTCCTGCTTATCGTAAATGTAAACACATTAAGTCTATAGAAGAAAATTGGTTAATAGACTAACCAAGATATCTTATGATATAAATACAGTCAGGAGGAAATTAAATAATGACTTTAGAAACTTCTAATAAGCCTGCTTGGAGATCATCAAAATCAAAATCTGGTGATTATTTAATGCTCACAGGCAAAACAACTTATGGAAATAGAATTATTTCTAGTTTAGGTGAGTATTGGCAAATAAACGAAGTTACAATCATTGAAGATATTCCATCTTTGATACTACATAGATGTTTTCTAGAATCAGCTCTTAGGGGCGGTCCTGAAACACTTGTTATTGATCAAAAAAATACAATGACAATATCTTTAAAAGATGATCTTAACTTTAAATATGAACAAGTTATATATGAGGAAGACAGTGTCTGATATTATAGTAACTGGTGGAACAAAAAGACAAAAAGACCTTGTCACAAGTATGGTTCACTATTGTATTTCTATGCTTATGCCTCGCATGAAAACATTAGAAATAACAATAAAACTTACAACACCTAAGGGTGCTATGGGCTATTGCTTAGAACTAGACAATAATCGTCAGTTTGAGATTGAAATAAATCGATCGTTATCACAGCGTAAATTGTTAGAAACTCTTGCTCACGAAATGGTGCATGTAAAACAATATGCAAGACGTGAACTGCATCCTAGCACTGATGCATGGATGGGTAAAACTTATAATCCTAAAAAAGTAAGTTATTGGGATCTTCCTTGGGAAATTGAAGCACATGGTAGAGAAGTTGGATTGTTTGTCCGTTGGGCACAAGAAAATGGACATGCTGATAAACAGTGGACACAGGATTAACTACTTAATTTTTTAAGAAAATATTCATATTCTGTATAGTAATGATCCATAACCCACTTGTGCTTGGGTTCCACATTAGTAAATAATCTTACATGCCAATAATGTTTTAACCAAACTATTTTACCGCTTGTAACACGTGTAGGTATCCAGGCAAATATTTCTTTTGCGTCTGGTTGTTCGCTGTGACGCATGCTTTTCAGTCCCCAATTTCGATTCATTTAAATGTTGTATCGCCTGGAAACAAAGGCATTTTAACACCTGGCTTGCGTTTGGGTATTTTACTATCAGCACTACTTACACAAGCACCTGTTGTACATTTAGTAGGACCATCAAACAATTTAAAGCCTGTCTCGATGTTACCTAAAGGCTGATCGTGACAAGAGTAACTACGTTTGATACTTCCGTCAGGCTCTCGAATAATAATTGAACGGTAACCTGAACTACATTCCCATCCATTAAAGTTGTTGAAGTTAAATGCATTAAATCTCTCCGCTTGATCCATGTAGTAAGGGTCTCCCTTACTATCTCTAAATTCTATTTGCATGTGCCACGGAACACCAGCACTTTGTTTTCTATAATCATCATCTTTATCAATCATAAATGTTGGTATTGGTCTTTCAACATATTGTGTTTGTTTTGCTTTTGCTTCTGTGTATGCACGTTGTGGCATACCATTCCATAACCTTTGCTTCATTTCATCTGTATAACCACCTACAATTTTACTTGCTGTTGGATCACTTTGAGGTTTTAGTGTTACATTAATACCTTGATTATGAAAAAATAACGCATTTTCCCAATCACGTTCAAACCACTCAGGAACCATAACTTGATTAATTGTAACCTGCACATCATGCTCTTGACAGAATATTAATTTGTCTGCAAACTGCTGCATCTTTTCAGGAGAATTTACATGCTCTGTGTGTAGACTTGCTGTAATACTAGCTCTATGAAATTTACTTGCATGGTCCACATAAGTTTCAAACCACTTCATAGGTCTACTACAATTACTTGTCATGTGTACACTTGTATAATTTGTGTTTGGTGCATCATCTGATAAGTGTTTCATGATATCAAGATATCCAGGATGAAATGTTGGCTCTCCTCCACTTAACGAAAAGTGGTAACTGTTAAATCCACGCTCTCTAGCCTGTCTTTTAATTTCATCAACTGTCTTTAAACAAAGTTCTGTAGGACGATGGTCTTTCCTATCACTTCTAGCATAGGGCCAACAGTAACTACAACGATAGTTGCAGAAGCGTCCAAGTAGCCAACTTACTGTAAACATATCACGATACAGCATAGTTCGTTGACCCACTCTAACTAAATCATCGTATGGTGTTTTAGTAAAGTCGTATTCACTCCATTTTAGATCGTCACTCATTATTATTCCTCTGGCCAATCTGTTTGTATAGGATCAACACTTAATTCGTTTACGTTTAAATGATACGGCATATTGATAGAAAAGTCAATCAAATCTACAGCCTCATTTAAAGTCATTACTTTACGACCAGGATGTTTATGTGCATTATTCTCTAATGTTCCAAATGTTACATATGTTACTTTAGGACCACCTGCCCATATACTTTTAAGTCCTAATGCATTGCTAGTTGAGCGCAATGCTTTTTTTTCTTGTTGATAATGCCAGTCTGAGCCTTTGGTGGCTCTGTCAGTTGTACTGCCTAAAGACACAATATGTAGCCGTTTTAGGTTGGTTAAGGCATGTTTGTAGACAACATCTAGTAGTAAAGTTTGATGGTACTGCCATAGTGCGCTGCAATTAATAAAAACATCATATTTAAGAGCCTTTTCTGCTAGCTTTGCTTTATAACCGTTTTCTGTTAAATCGTAACCCCATGTTGTTCTACCTACAAATTCAGTATCTGGCCAACGCTCTGCAATTGCATTTGCTACACCAAATTCTGGATTACCTGTTGCGATAATATTCATTAATTTTTTCCTTTGAATAAATGTTTGTATCAAAAAAGTCCGGATTAAGTTTTTCTAAACTGGTTCCATGTGCTTTATCTAGCCATGCCATTTTACGCATAAATTTTGCAAAAGTCTCTTCGCAAAAATCAAAATCTTCTGTCCAATAACCAATACCATATTTTTCTCTTAGTTTGGGATGCACTACAACATAACTATCCTCTGGCATTTGATAACATATACTTAGATGATCTGCCCATTCTGGATCAATAAGTTTAACCCCATCAAATAATCCCATTACCATACGCTCATCTTCATCCATGTGATGTGCATTTAACGCTTGAGCAACATAGTTAAACAACCATTCTGTATCTGGTGCTACATTCTTTGTATAATTGATTACATCTACTAGAGTGTCCCAACTGGATCCTGGTCTAATATATTCATACACATGTCCACCACCATCGATACTAAACTCCATTGTAAACTGTTTAAAGTGTTTACTTGCATCAAGCCATGCGTCTTTTATTTTAACACTACCGTTTGTAGTGATGTGTAATGCAATGTTTTTGCAATGTCCTGTCTCTAACAAGTGTTCAATAATTTGATAATTCTTTTTACTGAGTAAACTTTCACCGCCACTGAAAACAATGTTATGTAGATGTTCTGTAAAAACTTTATCTTTGAGTATTTCCATATCATTATCTGTAGGTTCATCTAATTGATATTTGCCCGCATTGAATTCTTTACTAGGATTTTTCTTAACAACTCTTTGCCAAAACGTGCTTAAACTTGGCTCACACATTCTGCATCCCATATTACAATGATTACTTGTTTTTATGATAGCACTTTGTATATAATCATTATCTTGTTCATCGTGGTCTGCGTTAATCCTAGTTCTCATACTTTCGCCATCTCTGTCTTCATTGCGTTTACAAAGCAAACATTCTTCTAGCCATCCTTGTTTACTTTTTTCATATAAGTCTAGTTCGTATGTACGTTTTGCATCCCAATCTTGAAGTTTAAATTGTTTTCGTTCTGGCGTACCAGGTGGAACACTTTCACAACAGTATGTGTTAAGTCCATCAGGATCAAAAAAGAACTGATTTTTTATACTAGTACATCTAGACAAAACTATTAAATTCCTTACAAGTTTCTAACAAATTCATTTTTTGAAGTGTATCAGTTTTAAGATTGTATGCTTTAAATTCTTCCCAATGTTTTTCATGCCAATCTTCTGCAAACATATATTTGATTGTATCTTCAACTTTTGGCCAATGAAAATATTCAGCAAGACTGTTTGCAGCCATATTTTTTAGTTCCATAGGAAGCACTCTAATGTTTAAACAACTAGGATGATTAAGAATATTAAGATATACTTGATCTCCTTCTAAGCCTCTACTACCAGCAAAATCTAATAATTCATGTAATACACAAATATTTAGAGCTTGAACTGTACAGTGTATTTGAATATTAACGTTTGGTAATTTACTTAGAGCATCAAAATTTTGTTCTACTTTTTTCCAATTGCTTGGATATCTAATATATCTATCACGTTCGCCTACTGCATCAATAGAACAGTTTAATTGAACACGTTTAAAGTCTGCCCAGTATTCTATCATTTTAGGAGGAATATTTGTCAAATTAGTGTTATACTTCAATCTAATATTTTTTGCTAAATTATTTTCAATGCAATAGTCTAGTAATTTATATTGAGATACTGCTAGTGTTGGCTCACCACCTGTAAGATATATTTCTTCAACAGTATGTGAAATATCTTGAAAGTTTAGTTCTGTTTTTTTATAGTCTGGCCATTCAGTCATAACTTTCATGTACGCAAGTGTGTCATCATTTATAGGATCAGATGGAGCAAGTTTTGCTGTAGGAACTACTTCATTCCAATCTTTTACCCACATACTGCTAGCCCAAGGATTACACATACGGCATTTTAAATTACATAAGTTACCTAAACGCAAATCAATGTAGCGAATATCAACTGGAATATCTTCTGCAACAATAACATCATCTGTCCACCATTTTTCATTAAAACCTGCACGTGGACTACGAATTCCCGAATCTTCTTCTCTGTAACATCTTTCACATGTGCTAGGCATTTCGCCATCAATAAATTGCTTGCGAATTTTTTTATAATGTTCGCTATTCCAGACTTCTTCTACATCATGTTTAAAAATTTTAAATGGTTTTCCGTTTTCATCTTTGATCTGATTGTTATTTGGATTGCTATTACAACATAATCTATAACTACCGCCAGGATTTGTAGCAATATGCATAAAAGGTAAAACGCAAAATGTTTTACTTGGTAATGGTTTAGTTGTTTTCATTAGTGGCTAAATTCCCCAGTTGATTTATATCTTTTTACGGCCTTCCTTATATTTACTCTATTATATGCACCATCTCTAGCAAAGTGATTCCATTCATCTGTTTTAGGTGCTTGTGCAATATGAATAGTGCTAGTAGGTTCCAGCCCATAATGTTCACATACCGCATGTTGTGAAACTTTAAACTTTTTTGGAACTGTATCTGGAGAAAATTCTTTGAATAAACAATTTGCCAATGATACATTTAAATGTATACCATGATGCCATTCTGTTTGCACACTCAAAGATCCTACATCAAGTCTACTAAACACAATTCCGCTACGCCAATTGCCACAGCTTAAACCTTTTGTTGTGCTAAATGCAATCATTTTGATACAATCTCTGTTAAGATCTCCTTCTAAGTCATAACACGTTCCGAACCATGCACAATCAACAAACACAGGAATATCCATTTCGTCGCATAAATCAAACATTTTTTCCATTTCTGAATGTTTACCACCTGTGCCACTGAATGGAAAACTTATAATTACACTGTCACCAGGAGCAAGTGGTGTTTCGTCAATATAACGTATGTTCATCCACTCTTCTTCTAATAGCACATCTCTGTTGTAAGGATATTCTCCCTTGTACATTCTCAGACGTCTACCTTCTGACATAGTCCAATAGTGCCACCAGTCCATTGCTTGTGTAGTTCCTAGACTTACAAATCGATATGGTAATTTATCAAAGCCTGTAAATTTATTCATTTTACTTGATAATATCCATTCTGGATATATGTTGAGAAACTCATCTGCTTCTTGTTGCATTCCATCAAGTGGAACGTTGGAAAAATAGTTTTCTTCCAAGTGATCAAAGAAAGGTTGATTCCATATGCTGTTCCCACTAGTTTCAAATTCTCCGTAATTCATTTTAATTTCCTATTCAAAAAATTCTGGGCAAGTATTTTCAAAACTTGTGCCCTGTATTTTGTCCATAATTGACATTTGTTTTTTTAACATTTCTAACATTTTAGGATCAAAATCATGATATCCTTTAACACCAAATCTTTCTCTCAAATGATTTGGTAAACTTTTATAACTCATATATCCAGGTTGTAATACTTCTACTCCACCTTGGTTAAAATATATTCCTTGTTCCTTTGCCCATTTTTCTGTATCTTTTTTACATGCGGCATTGATAGCAGTATTTGTATAATTAATACCAACAAATAAATTATCATATATGTTCACTTTTTTTGCTAATACTCGTGAATTGTATGCAACTTCTTTCCAACTTGCATTTGCTCTCTGATATTCAAATCTGTCACCAATTCCATCTATGCTTAATGTAATGTTTACAAATTTAAATTTTGGAATAATATCTTGCCACCAACCTGTAAATGGAACAGTTCCGTTTGTTGTTATTAATAATTCAATGTTATAACTAAATTCAGTATCAATTAAATGTTGTATAACTTGTTTTACATGTTTCACAAGCATAGGTTCTCCACCTGTAAATTTTACTGTCTCAGCATGTATAATTTTTTCTTTAACAGAAGGTAGATAAGTATCATGCCATGTATTTCTATGCTCGTCATGTCCTAGTAAATGCTTTGCCCACTTATGATTGGGATTTTGTTTGATGTTTTTAACCCATGTGCTACTATCTCCACCGCTACACATTCTACACCATAAATTACATGTATTACTAATTTTTAAATCCCAATAGCCTATTCCTGTCAAATCATCTCTGTTGTCATAAAGGTCAAGAGATCTTGTTCTCAAACTTCTGCCCAGAGTGTGTTCTTCTAGTTTACATTCTTCGCATTCAGCAATCCAATCTCCGGATTCCATTTCTTTGCCTTGTTGTTTAAAATACGGTCTCCACTTTTCTTCTTCATCAATTTTGAAATTGATGTCAGCATTGTCGTATACACAACAAGGTCTAACTTTTCCTCTAGGATTAATTGTTAATCCATGATCAAACATTAGACACTTAGGCATAAGGTTTGTAACCTTCCAATACTTTGCTTTTAAAGTAGTCGCCCATGTCACCATCAAAAATCATATGAATGCGAGGCTCATCTGATCTGTTCCATACCGCATGTTCGTATCCAGTATTAATCTTAAACATCTTGCCAGGATCAAAAGGCATTTCTCCCCAGTCTTTCATTACCAACTTACAGCCTTCGGGATTATTAATTGCAACATTAGTTGCACCTACACCAGTAAAACGTTGTCTATCTACATGTGGCATTAGCCAACCATCTGGCAATACTGCCATATATCTAACTCTAGTATATTTTTCATAGCATACTGTATCTTTCATCCACTCAACTGTACGTGGACAGTAACGTGCAATATCAGTCCATGTGCTAAGTTCATCTTCCATTTCGTCTGGCATGTTATAGTCCTCAGGACAGTTTGTATGTACACTACTCATACCATGTATACATATACTCAACCAACCACTACTATCAGGTCTGTGAGCTGTAAAACATCCTGTATCAAGTAAATGCATAGATTCTTCTAGTATTTCCTTGTGCGGCACTTCAATGGGCACAGGTATCCACGGTAATAATGTATTGTCAATAACTTTGTTAGGGTCATGCTCATCATATAACAAGCCTTTGTCTAATCCAGATAACTTTTGTTCTTTGAATTCATTTTCTTCAAAGAATTTTCTAGTTCTTTCATTTACCTCTATTGGATAATGTACTGGTCCTTGGTCTACCCACATTTATTTTCTCCTAAATTTTATCTACTCTATTTAAATTAATAGGCTCATATCTGTATTTCCTACCATGCGGTGTGTCGCCAATAAAATATACATTCTTATTAGCACTTACCATTTTGTTTAAGAAACTATAAAAAGATTCAAATACTTTATGGTATTTATTAAAAATAAAATTAGCTTCATACATGTAGATATTTGTCATTTGCATGAAAACATTAGAGTCTTTTACTACGTCTAATACCTTATGATAATCTTTGATCAAGTCTATTTCTAAAAATACATGATCTAAACTTTGTATTGTTGTCCACATAGAATCATCTAGTTCATTAAAATAATCATTCAGCGTATCTAATTTGTCAAAATTTACTTCTATTAGTTTTGGATCGTTTGCTCGTTGTTCCAGTTTATGTTTATGGGCAAACCAAAAGTCTCTAAAGTCTCTACCATTCCAATTTTCTAAAATATATTTTGTCCACCATATAGCAAGTGGACTAAAATCAGTCCATACCATTCTTTTAATAGTTTTAATATTCAATACAGCATACATAAATTGATTAAGTCCACTAGCTGGTCCAATAAGTGTATCTACATCTGGTTGAAACATTACCTCAGTATCATCTGTGTTTGTAACATAGACTACATCTTTTTGTAATATACACTCAGCAAGTATCTCTTTATCTTCGCCAATTTTGTCCCAGAGTTCAAAACCTTCTTCTAATGTCATTTTGCTTAGATTGTCGTCTAGCAACCATGCTACTGTTTCTTCCTGATCCTCATCAGCATATGGACAAAATTTTAAGTCACGCATACTGTGTGGCACGTTAACCACTGTATGACCTTGACTAAGTAAATTCCACATGATAGTATCTAAAATACTCTTAGATCTTTTTTCTCTGTTATGACTACCAGGAGCAGACTTTATCCACAAAGGTGTATAGTCATCATGTACATTTTCTTTACTAGCAACGAAGTCTGCATTTTCTTCATCAAAGTATATTAAGTTAGTATCCTCATTGATATTTTTAAGATTGATAACAACACATTGTTCGTGAAATACAGGACATCTTCCTTTTCTATAAAGTATATGTCCCATCATAGTCCAGTCTGCTGATCTATATTTTGTCCATTCTAAAAATGCATCTTCTATTCCATGTTCGACTTTATTACCTTCATACCAGAGAAACATATATTCAAAATTTAATTGTTTCATATATCTAACTAGATAATTAAAATGATTAGGTTCGTGCATTCCAGCATGCCATTCTAACAATGATCCATCAGCAGTGTTTACAAGTGAATTGTGTGTTACTGTTTTAAGTATTCTCATGTATTCGTTATTTTCTATACCCTGTAAAAGATCATCTTTAGTTAGTACATGAACTATACGACCGTATTCTGGCGATGTTGAAAGTTCTAAATTAAATCTCATAAGCTACCTATCTTTCCTATGTTTGTCATTTCATAATATGTTCCTTGAGGTGTATCTCCTCTAAAGTAAACATTAAAATTATTTTCAAGTAATCCATTTACTAAGCCATAAAACTCTTGTTGTGCTTTATAATATTTGTTAGTGATATAATTTATTTCATAACTGTAAATATTACTTACTTGCAAAATGACATTACCGTTAACAGCATGTGGTAATATTTGATCGTATTGATTAACAATATCTATGTTTAAAAACACATGTTCTATTTGTCTAAGACGATTATACATTTTATTAATTCTACTACTGTTAAACATTTCTGTAAGTTCATCTACTTGTTTCTCTCTATAGTTTAAAAATTCTAAATCTTTTAATCCCCATGTGAGTAAAAGAGGTTTACTATTTTCAAAAAAATCTCTAAAGTTTTTCCCATCCCATTCGTCTATTATATACTTTAACCAACGTATACTCAGTGGATTAAAATCTGCCCAAATAATTTTTTCAAGTGTTTCTATGTGAGGCATTGCAAACAAAAATTGATTTAATCCACTTGCAGGACAAATAATTATATTTGTATCTTTTGCTGTAGCAACAGCTTTTTCATCAGGATAATCTTCTGTATTGGTTACGTAAAGGATCTCATTACTCATATTTAAAAATTCATAAAGCATCCACTTATCATGTGGAACTTCATCAAATTTATATTGTGATTTTTCTTCATAGCTTTTTGCATGAAAGTCTGGATTAATTAACCAGTCTAGTGTGTGTTCAACATCATCTTCTGGATACACACAAAATTTAACACTTCTAATTTCTTCAGGAAAATTTAGAATCTCATATCCAAATTGTAAACAATTATATAAAAAATGATCAAAAAAGTTATTAAACTCATCAGAAACTTCCTGTTCATAATTAAACCAGCCATCAGCATGATTTCCTTTAATCCACATTGGTGTATAGTCATCGTGTATGTGTTCATCGCTTTGAAAATATCTTGGATAATCTTCTCCATCAACTAAATCAAAATTAATATGATCTATATTTTGTAAATTCAATACAACAACCTGTTCGTGAAACACAGGAAGTCTTCTATTTAAAATATGTCCCATAACTTGCCAGTCGTCACATTCCTCGCAAAACTCTAAAAAGGCTTCTTCAAATCCTTCCATTGGCTGACTTCCCTCAAACCAAAAACAAACATATTTGTATCCATCTTTTTTAAACCTTTTAGTAAGTTCTTCAAAGTCTCTACTATTGATTGCACCATACATTGTGCAAATAGAACCATGAACATGATTTGTCAGACTGATGTTTAAAACTTTTTTTAATATTCTAACATACTCATTATTTTCAATGTTAGGATGCATCTGCTGATCTGTTACAACATGAACAAAAGGATTTTCTTCTTGAGAACTTAGTCTTAAGTCTGCATGTATCATTGTTCTTGACCTAAACTACTATTATCAGTAGCACTGGTAATATCCTTTACAGGACACATAATATCATTGTCTTGCGTATCAGTTCCACAGAACCATGTATCTTGGTGAGTTGATTTTAGTTGTGAAACCATATCCATAAAACTAGAATTTATATCTTCTACGCTTTCTTTTAAATTAGGTAATATATAGCTGTAAATATTACTTGTCCACATAAAACTACGTTTGTTTTGCACTTTGTCAAATAACAATTTATTGTTACTAATTATATCACATTCTATTACAGTATGGTCGCTAAAACTTACTTGTGTCCAAAAATCTTGGAATTTATTTTTTCCACCAAATTGATGAAGAACACCCCACCATTTTTGTTTAACTAAAGGTTGCAAATCTAAATTGGCCTGCGGATTTCTTTGGCACCAATCATCTACCCATGCTGGATAATTTTGTCCATCCCATTGCTTTAATGTCTCACGCTTAAAATTACAGCTATCGGGGTCAAAGTCAAACCATATGAAGTCTGTAAAGCCAGGATTAATACCGTACTTGTGTGCGTAGTACAGTAGCTTAAAACCCGCTGTAGCGCCTATGTATTGTTCAAACTCGGTTTCTAATAGTTTATCTATAACTGTAGGACTAGACTCTTCTGTGTTTACAAAATACACAGGACTACTTGGTTTCATTAGTTTATCAATAACATATTTGCCTTTTCTACTTACTTGATCTCTGTCATAAGACTCGCCCATTATTCCTAGTTCAAACTGTTCAGTATTCATAAAAGGATTAACATAAACCGTTGCATCAAACAATTCATCGCTTATACCATATACAACAATATGATTATCAATACACCATGCTAACCAACTTACAAAAGGAAACTTACCTATTTCTCTTTCGTAACGTCTAATTTCACGTTCTTGATTTCTTTCAAAATGACTTACATGACCTTCTACTGGGTTAAGTTGTAATAGGTTGCCTGTGTCCCATCCTAAATCTATTGCTTCAAAATCACGTAATTCAGTGATTTCATTTACTGGATGTATTTTTTCATTCAAAGCCCACTTTCTTAAATTAATAATTATAAAGTTATGATTAAGAGTTGGATATGCTCCTTCTTCTTGTCTAAGCTCTCCTGCAACAGTCCAGTTACTATCTATTTCGTTCCATTCTTTTATTTCTCTTTCTAGTATTTCTTCAAAATCTTCTGTAATTGCCCAGCATCCATCAAACCAAAATACTGCATATTCATAATGCATCGAAATAGCATTTTCTAGCCAACTCATATCACCTTCGTTGAATGTATTGATTACACTACCTTGTAAATGATTATTGGATTCTACTTGTTGAATTTGTTGCAGTTTTTGTTTCAGCCTTGGTTTGTCAAGCAAACATTTACTCTTTGGTGAAAATACATGCACAATTTTGTTTGTTGATGATTTGTGAGAATACTCCCAACTTTTTTGTCCTTGATTCAATCTACTGGCCCTTTCTCTTCTAGAAGCCTATTGACCTCTGTCATATTTTCTAAATCTATTTTTAAATAACGCTTTACCATCTCTTTTAATTTTATTTGTGGATTATAGCGTTGCTCAATATCTCTTGTATATTTTCTCATTTTTGCATAGTCACGCATGTTGCGTTCTGTGTTTTCCATATATGTTGCAAATCTATTCATTTCAGGATGTATATGTTCTGCAGCACGTAACTTTTCAATAATTGCATCTCTGTATTTTCCATGCCATAATGCAGGACTTAGATAACGTGGCGTTTGTAATATATTTGCAGTAATAAAAGAAAGATTTACATTACTTTGTTTCCAGAAGTCATAAAACTCTGGCATTTGAAATATGTTGTGTGCTTGTACTGTTATTCCTGCTGCAACATCAATTGTTGGTATATCGTTTAGTATACACATGTTTTCATATACTGTATCCCAATTGCCATCTTGTCTAATATAATTGTATACATCATTTATACCGTCCATGCTTACTTTTATATTTACATGTTTAAATTTGCTCCATATATCAACAAGGTCGTATTTCTTAAATTTTATATAACTTAGATTACTTGCATAACGTAATTTAATATTTGCTTTTACGCTATCTGGAATACCTGCTAACAAATCATAGTGTTCTTGATTGATAATAGGTTCGCCACCTGTAAACTGTAGTGTATGAACTGTATCCCATAGATCAGGCCATGTATTTAGGCTCTCAAACAGCGTTGTAGGGCGCAGCAAGCGGGTTTCGTATCCATCAGTGGTATACTTAGTAATAATATCCAAGTCCTTTACACGCTTGTAAGAGCTGTGTGTGCTACACATAATGCACTTTAAATTGCAAAAGTTACTCACTTTAAGCTCTACCCAGTAAGGCGGGTTGTTGACGCTGTAATCGCTGTTTACAGCTATTTTATCAGCAAAGTCTTTCCAGTTATCGTAATCCCATTGTTGCCTGTTGCTAACAATTCCAGCATCTTCGTTGTGCCAGCAAACTCCACATCTTGGATGTCTTTGGCCTTCTGCTAGTGATTGTCTAAGTTCTCTATAGTTGTTATTGTTCCAGCTTTCTATTGCAGTTTCGCCAGGATTGTTGAGCGGCTCTTCTTGTGCTTCGCAACAAGGAACCATATCTCCTCCTGCACTTCCATAAATGTGCATAAACGGTAGCATACAGAATGTGTTGCTCTCTTTTAATTTATATTTGTCTATCATTAAATCTTAACATTTCTACAAATAGATTTGCATCTTTGATCTTCTGTTCACGTAATTTGAATTGTTTTTTAATTTTAGAAATATACTCTTCGCTTTTATCTTCGTTGTTACCTAGCTCACAAAGACTTTTTAATAATCTATATGCTGGCATCATTTTTTTAGCTCTATTGTTAAAGCTCATAAATTGTTGTTCAATAGTAAATGCAAGTGTTCTCTTATACCAATCTGGCCAATGTAAAATACTTAGATGATTAGGTTCATATACACTTTGTAACACAACTTCTATTTGCTTGTTGATCCGAGCCCAATGCATAAACTCATATATATGAGGAGCATTGATTACATTCACTGTGCATGCGGCACCAACAATAAATGCTTCTTCATCTGGAATATCTTCTGTATTCTTTGGGTTCTCTCTCATCATGAATGCCAACGATGTACCACCACCTGTAATTTCGTTTCTTGTTTGTATCCACTTGTCTAGTGTACTTTCTATCTTATCCCACTTACTAGGATATCTTAGTAGTGTATTGATTTTATTATAACCGTCCATGCTTAACATAATAGTTATTTGTTTAAATTGTTTGATTGCATCCATGTTGGCTTTTTCAGGATACCATGTACAGTTACTAAAGATTTCTAATTTTATTTGAGGTGCTAATCCTTCGTCTGCAAGTCTAACAATAAAACGTAAAAACTGTCTATGCAGAAAAGGCTCTCCTCCTGTTACTTTAATATGTTTTAAATTTTTTAAATTATTGAGATCTAAATTATCTAAATCATATTCTTGTTTATCTTTTTTGAGTTTTTCTAGTTTTGAATGATCAATGTAACCCATTTCTAATGCATCTTTGTCCCAAGTATGACTAAACTCTGGGCCGCAAGTATGACAAGCAAGATTACACAATCTGCCTACAGTAATTTCCAAGTATTCAATTTTTATTTCATCAGTAAAACTGTCAAAAAATTCATCTGCTTCTGTTCTCATACTTGAGCCTTTTGATTCCTCATCTGCTTTACACTTGTAACAACCAGAATGCCATTCGTTACGCATCATTGTATCACGTATATCTGCAAAAGTTGCACCAAACGTGTTAATACTTTCTTTATCAGCACTAGATAAAAATCTATCATGAAACCTACAACACGGAGTAGCAGGCACTCCGTGCATTAGCATAGCGCCTTTGAAAGGATAGGCGCAAGCATTTTTAGGCAGACTATTCATAATATTTGAATTCTTTCACTTCTGCAAAAGTATTTGTTTTTCGTAATCTATCCAAGTCCTTTGTGTATTGTAAAAAGTATTTCCAATACTTTTGTTGTTCGTCAAAATCAGGAACATTTAATAATCCGTTTTTGATACTCTCAATACCTGTTCCGTATTCGTGTTCTTTTTCATGGTAGCTACCTGCAGGCCATATTGCCTGGTTTGGTATTCTAGCAATTTTATCTAGTGCTATATGTTTTAATTCTTGAGGCAAATATGCAATATTTAAATAACTAGGATTTACTACAACATTACTCATACTAATACTGGCTTTGTTCTTATGATACATATCAAACCAGTCCCAGATTTTATCTAGTTGCATAATATTTGTATTCATTACTGTAACCGCAAATACAACTTCAATGTTATCATACTCGTAAAATTTTTCTATGTTTTCTTGTAATTCAGTCCACTCGTATTTGCCACCCCTAATAATACTGTAAAGTTGATCTGTAGCTTCTATACTAATATTAAGTTCAATGTGTTTAAAATACTTAAACATCTGTCTAAAGTCTTCATCAAATACTGTAGCATTGGTGCTTATATCAAGCATTAGTTCTTGTGCTTTACCATTGTCAATAAACCACTGTAATAGTTCTTTACACTTTTCATCATAAAGGGGTTCGCCACCTCTAAGTGCTACCCACTGTAGATTTTTAAAATACTCTGGGTTAGCAAATAAATTATCCATAAAGTTTACATCTGCACCATGATAACCAATAGGCTGTTCTCCCCAATACACAGGAGCTTCTTTGTTTAGTTTTTTTCCGTCTTTGGTCCAACCTGTGCTAACAAAAGGACTACAATGGATACATGCAAGGTTACATTTGTTACTTAATGTAAAGTCAAGATATCTAATATCATGTGGAGTGTCTACAAGTAAATTTTTACTTTCTCTTTTTACATCCCAATCAAGTCTATCCCAAAAATAAAGACGTCTACTTTTTCCACTTTTTTCTTTCTTTTGACAACCTATACAAGTTTCTGGTAATGCTCTACTTCGGTGTGCAGTTCTTAGTGCAGTTGCCTTCTCACCTTCTAATATTTCTTTTAGTGTTTGTCTATTAATGTTCCCCAGACTTCCTTTGTATATGATATCAGGGATTACATTACCTCCCCATTTTATTGTAATAGCATGCCATGGAGCCAAACAGGTTGGATATGCATCATCATTTACAAATTGTTTTATACTCATTAGTTAATGTAATCCTCGCAATCGCCTTCTCTAACAATATCACTTGTTAAACAATGAATACCTCCATCCCAGAAATACTGATGACGAAAATTCCAGTAGATAGGAGTGATACCATTTGCTTCCATTTGTGCAAATGCAGCTTCGTTTTTACCTGTGCATATTACTGTGCTTTCGTTTACACTTAATACATTAACATCGAATACACTTTCGTCTGGATAACCTACCCAATGGCCCAACCATTTACTTACATATTCTTTATGAAACCTACGTTTTCTTGTTTGTAAAAAATCTTCAGGCATAAAGTCATCATCTTCTACTTCAATTATATTCCAGTCTTGCATTTCTTCTGGAACCCATTTTGCATTCCATGTCATAAGCACACCCGGCTTCAGTAGAGCAATCTTACCATCAATGTGTCCACCAACTGGAACATCCAAAAAACGTGTTCCAGGATAACGTAAACTTATTTCACGTTTTATCCATTCTTTGCCTAACAATGTTCCTTTGCCTTTTTTGTTATCTTGTTCCCACGATGCTGAAAACAAAATAGTGTTTCCACATTTTATCATATTAGCAGCATGGTATAAAATAGTATTATCTGAATACTCTTCATAAGTTCTATTATCTACCATTGCACCTGGCATACTGACCCATTCAGCACCATCTTTAAACCATTCTACACAGTGATCATAATAGGCAAGATTTTCAAAGTATCTGTTATCGCCTCCAGTAAAACATTCAAAAATTGTGTTACCATATGGCATTAATGTATCACGTGGCATTAATGGATGGTTGGGAAAGCCACAGCTCATCCAAGGTAATCTTATTTGTTCTTCGCCTGTGATAGTAAAAATGTTTTTAGGTCGTAATACTTCTACGCCCAAGTTAACTAAAACTTTTTCTAGCTCAGCAATATCTTCTGCTGTCTCTTCAAAAATTTGTTTCATTACATTACGAGTTTCTTCGTCTTTGTGCCACTTAAATGTGTCTGGGGGAAACGGAGCACCGAGCACAACCTTCTTAAGGGGCTGAAACTCGCTCCATACATTTACAGATTTTGTCATAGATATCCTCTTAGTATAAATACTTGTGTTAATATTTATCTTAGTATATAATAGGACTAAGTAAAAATCAATCGAAAAGGTGAACAATGACACGTATTGCGTATGACAGTATTGCGAAAGAAGAATTTAAAGTTTTTGTTTTTGATTATCAAACAGACAACATATCAGACAATGACAAACTATATAGAGCATTTGAAAGTGGATGGCCTGTAGTTATAAAGAATATGAATATTCCTGGTGTAGACTATGAATACTATGATAGCTTGCCAGACTGGACAATCAAAGACAATAAGTGGATCATGCCTTGGTATAACAGCCATATTAAAAAAAGAGAACGTTTAAGGACAGAACGCGGTTGGACTGAGGATGAGATTGATATTTTTCATAAGAAACATAAGAAGGCAAACGAGGGATGGAATCAGATATTTGACGAGCTGTTTCCAAGGTATGAAACCACTGAAAGAATGTTATCACATAGGTATAATACACTAGTAGAAAATAAATTACACTTAGATGAATTAGACGAACAACATACAGGACATGAACAACAAATAAGAATGTTTGTTCAGCTCGATAAAAAACGACCCAGAGTATTAACATTTGGTCCAGACTTAGAACAAATGTATCACAAATATTATAGGGATTTTGATTTACAGAATATAGATAAAGATGATGTACACAAATTTATAACAGAAATGCGTAATCGTTGCGTATGGAATGATGAAATGTGGGATCAATTTCATCATCCATTGCACTATATAACATTTAATCCAGGTGATATATGGTTTTTTAATGCTCAATGGATTACACATCAAATAGTATTTGGCACCAAATTACAATGCTTTGAAGCAGATATTCTCAATAAAAGTTTAATAGATCCAGAGCTATGTATGGCGGAGAGAATACGTGGTTTATGAAAAAGCAGATTGGCTGCCTAAACAATTTGCAGACAAATATATTAATAACTACCCAGAACAATGGATAAGAGACTACTGTAGTAATCCAGAAGTAGATGAACACGATAGTAGTTTATATGGCAACTATAGCGGTCCTGCAGAACTATATGATACGGAATTGTGTGACTGGATAGAGTATTCAGTATTACCTGTTTTGAAAACACAAATGCTTGGTAAAGTTTATAATCACGATCACCACTACGTAAGTTATCATATGGACGAAAAAAATAGTTGGCTAGAACATCATAATGATTTAAAAAAGTTTCGTTGGTTAATCACAAGTCAAATTTACCTAAATGATAATCAAGGTGTAATTGTAATTGAAAAAGACGGCGAAAGAACTATACCTTGTAAGCCTAATTATTTTTATGCAATCAAAGCAAGTCCGTTCAGTTGGCATTATGTTCCAGAAGTAAAGGAACAAAAAAACAGTATACTATTTAGAGTGGGTAAGAAAAATTGTAATACTATTGCAAACCCACACCCAACTAAACCTGCATGGGTAATTGTAAATGATAATCATTGTGATGCTCACTATGCAAAACTAGGATTGCGTATGGGTAACTTAACAGAAGCATGGTTACATCATAACGAGTGTTTTAACATTTATCATTCCAATTGGAGAGAAGATCCTACTCGTATAATAAACAAAGCAGAACATAAACACAAAGTTGTAAATGTAATTAATAGTGGTGAATTTATAAACAGTGAAACTATTACTTTAACTGATGATAATATAAATGATTATGCAGAGCAAATATTTAATTTTGAAAGTTATGATACTACATGGACAAACTTAGAAAAAGTAATGAAAAATTATTATGACAATGACTGTCATATGAATTACTTAGATATTTAATTCACTTTTTATTCTAGCAAATTCAGGAGCAACATCCATTATGTTGTGTTTCCTAAACCTATCATAGTTTTCTGTAACTTGAACATACTGGCGCATGATAGAAGGATTATATTCGTGTTGTGGGTCTTTACCAAACTGAATTACTTCCATAAGAGGTTCTTCATAATCTTCTAAATGAGGACTGTTACCTATGCTGTCTAAAAATCTAAGTATTTGTTCTTCTTGTTTTTCACGTAGCCATAAAGGACTGTGCGACATACTGTAGTAATGTGGTTCAATTAGTTGATTGGTGCTCATGCCTATACCCCTATCGCTTGTCATTTGGTAGTCATGCATGTATCTCCAAAAGTCTGCAATGTGTAAAGCATTGGTCATTTGATTCACTGTAGTGACTCTAACTTTGATAGTTTTACCTCTTTTTGTGTTACTGAATTTAACAAGTTTATCAAAATGTTTCCATACAGAATCCCACTTGGAAGGTGGACGCAAATAGTCATTCATTTGGCCCATGCCTTCCAAGGAGCAGTTGACGATCACTTTTTCAAACTGTGCAAGTTGTTCAAGCCACCTGTCTTGCATGTTTGTTATATTTGTATAAAAACTTAGTTCTATATGACCAGCGTCTCCGGATTCTACAGCCTTGTCCAACAGTTTAAACATATCAGGTGATACTGTTGGCTCACCGCCTATTATTTTAATTTTTCTAGCCCCACTCAACATTTCCTCGAAGCTAGTCCAGTCTATTCCAGGTTGTAGAAGTGCCTCTTTCTTTGTAGCAATCATGCCTTGCCAATCGGGGTGATCTAACCCCAGTCCGTTTTGATTCATATGAGCCCTCTCCACACTAACTAAGTGAGATGCCTCCTTATTACACATTTGACATTGTAGATTACATAAATTGCCCAACCTAAAATCGAATTGTAAAGGTTGTGGAACCTTCCATTCGTCGACGGAGGCTTCAGCCACTACTCCGTCTATCACATCTGCCCACTGTTTATTTTCCCATTGTCGTGAACTTACAATACCATTGCGCTCCAGATGATCACATTCCACACATTCTGGCATCCACTCGCCAGATGTCATCCTTCTTCGCACATCACGGATATAATTATGATTCCATGTTCCTGCAATACCTAGTATTTCTTGGTCAACTAGTGTCTCTGGTTCTTTAGCCATACAGCAAAGTCTATAGCGACCGCCGTTGTACGTACTATATTGAACAAAAGGTAATGCACAAAAGCCTGAATCATTATTGCTCATTTTTTAATTCTTGAATATTCTTTTCCATGTCATCTAACCAAGCTAAAAACATATTTTTACCATTTGCTTGATTAGCAAGCCAATCTTCTGGTGCCTTGTCATCAGCTAAGTCGCTTGCATATTTAAGTAGTATACATGGCTTGTTAAACATACCAGCTACTTTAGCAATAGCATAACCTTCCATGTCAACAAGATCTGATTTTACTTTTTGTTTGGTTTTAACAAAGTTATCACCTGTGCTTAACGTATAGTTACTACCTGGATAAATTGCTAAGTCTCCTTTGAAATCTGTTTCTTCAAAGGGTGTAATGCCTAACTTTGCTTGTGGGCGAGCATCCATATCTCGCTGTTTTACTATTCCAATTCTATGTAGTTTGTTAATTAGCTTAGAATTGAAAGTTCCTGCTGTTCCATAATTAATAATACATTCACAGTCTTTGCTAAGAGCTGCAATAGTAGCCATAATGGTAGCGTTTACTTTACCAACACCTGTAATCATTAGTGTGTAATCATCAGGTAATTGAATGTCTGGCACTTCTGTTTCAAGTGCAACTAATAAATATTTCATGTTATTCCTCGTCTAATAAATAAGCCATTTCTGGAAATGTAGCACGAAAATCTGTGCCACGTTGTTCATCTAGCTTTGTTAAATATTCTCTGAACTCTGGAAGTCTACGTGTCCAATCTTCACTACGTGCAAAATTGATCATACCACGAAGTCTTTTAATACCGTAGTTTGCATTTTCCCATTGTTCGTATGTAACTTTTCCTTTGTGCCAACTAGGAACACCTAGTTCCCAATTTTCTTTCCACCATTCAATAAATTCTTCATACTTAGCTTCGCATTTATCTATGAATTCTCGTGGAAGCACTTTAACATTTAAGTGTCCTGGCCAGTATACAAAGTGATAGTTAATACCACCTGCACCAAATGGCCACATGTTTGTTTTATGTAGTCCGCTATCCTGAAGTTTCCATTTAAGGAAGTCTGGAATATAATAAATGTTAAGAGCATTTACTGCACAAGCAATAGTAATTTCTACATTGTTTGATGTTTTAGTATCAAGTAATTCAAATTGTTTTAGATTATGTTCCCATTTGCTTGGATATCTAATATAGTCATTCATTACACCTATACTATCAACTGAATAATGAAATCTTACTTTCTTAAAGTGTTTCCATTGTTCTAGTAGTCTGTCAGGAATTTCAATACCATTTGAATTGTATCTAACTTCCATGCCGCTAGCATAGCCCATCTCAATTACTTTGTCTAGTATTTCATAATGTTCGTTAATAACAGTTGATTCGCCACCTGCAAAATACAATTGTCTCATATTGGGAACTTGAGCATAAAATTGATTCCAGAACGTAGGATTATCTTTGTGCCAATTGTAACTTGCACCAAATTCTCTACCTTTGTTCTCCCATACCATAGTTTCTTTTAGAACAGGGTTTTCAATTTTAGGATAAATTTTTTGGAAATCTTTAACCCAACCACTTGAGTCATGTGGGCTACACATTACACAACCTAGTTGGCATTTTGTTCCCATACGAATATCTATATAAACTAGATTAGCGTTGGTTGAACCATCTTCAAATGTTTCTTCTATTAATTGATTTGGATCAATACCATTATTAATCCAATATTGTGTTTCCCATTGGCGTTTTGATCTGTGTCCTGCAGCTTCTTCTTTGTAGCATTTTAAACAACTAGCTGGCTTTTCACCTGCAATCATCATTTGTCTAACACTACGCATGTAGGTGTTATTCCATGCACTATCGAGATCGCTGTTGTTTAGGTTTGCAGGTTTTCCATCTTCTGTTTTAACAATTCCAACACGGCCTCCGTGTTCTTTATCATTTGTAGCGCCTACGGCACTTGCATTTGCTGTACAACATACTCGCATACTACCGTCTGGTCTTGTTGATAAATGAATCCATGGAAGTATACAGAAGGTATCCGATGGAAGCGGATGATCTTGTTCTGACATTAATTACTCTTTTTTTTGTGCAAGTTCGTCTGCACCTTCTACTACGTTATTTATGCTAGTCAATTGTAGCTGTAGCAATGTAGACGTCACTGTGTTTGTTTTTATTAATATCTAAAAAAGGTTGTGCAACACTTTGTTTATAGCCATTCCATTGTTCAAATAGTTTTACATTATACTGAGAAAAGTTCATGCCTTTACGAAAGGCAAAGTCTGTAATATTACTACTTTCCTGCCAAAGTAATTCCCACATTCTATTATAGTCTTTGTAACCAGGTCTGTAGTCTGGATAATGGTCTTCATCAAAACACATGACTTCGCTCCACCAAGCAAAACTTTTTTGTGGTTCTCGATAAATCAAAACTATTTTATCACCTTTGAAGTGATTCCAAATATAATCTAAATTGAAATGTCTTGCAAATACATGTCCTTTGATGATGCGATAACCGCTACCAGAGAACACGTTGTTTATATCATCCTGTAGTTTATTAGGTGTAAGAAAATTAAAGTCTATCCAATCTTCTCCGCATCCCATTCCTGGTCCCCAATAACTTCCTCGATGTCCGTTATCAGGATCGCCGGGTGTTACTGGTCTATGATATTGTGTTCTGTCTGGAGTTTCGTCTGATCTGTCACAGGTTAAGATAGAGCGCATCTGTATATCAATGCCACTCCATCTACTACCTGGTATACCGCAAAACCATATGTTACTTGTCGTCAAAGTATTTGCCTAAAAAATTTGTTACACCGCTTAACACATCGCTCTTAATTGCATCATAATCTAATTTAAGACTAATCTCACTCATATCATCACGTATTAATGTACTAATGATATCTTCTTTTGTATCCGGACTATTACGTAGCAAAAGTAAATCTTCTTTAGAAAGGACAACTGTGTCGCCACTTAACATATGAATATGAACTTCGTCTATGTAGTCAGCCGGAACATGATCCATTGTAACTTGATCAAAAATCAAATCAAATGATCTATCTTTGCGTTCTATCGGCAATCTTACAAACCTTTTTATGATTATTCAACCGTAGCGGTTGTCTTTTTTGGACCCGGCTTTAAATTAGGTGCTAGGTCATACGCTTGTTTTTTAAGAGACTTTGCTTCTTGTTCAAACGTTTTTGCTTGTGCAAGAAGATTCTTTGCTAGGTCTTGTGGATCCATAGCATCTGATGTTTGAGGAACAGAACTTTCAGTAATTGTTTCTGATGTTGTATCTGCTAATACATCTTTGCCAACCATATTACTCTGTGTATCATCTGGCTTAACAACAGGTTCTCCACTTGACTGTTCACGAATAATATTGTTTAGTTCTGTAAGACCAATGCTTACCGCATTGTTAGGTGTCATCTTAACATTATCAGTAGGTGTCTTCATTAGACGACCTGTTTTGTGCAATGTCTGTAGCATATTAGTTCCATCAGACATTACTGATCTTTCTGCATACTCGTAAAAGTTTGCACTTGCTTGGGCGCCTGGTGACTCACTAGCATTGATTACATTATCATGCATCCAATCAGGAAGTGCATCAGTGTCTACCACTAAGCATTGATTTGGATCATCTGGAAGTTCACGAAACACAACAACGCAACGTTTTTGTGTGTTAACTATCTGTCCAACATGTTTTATATTTCTACTCATTGTTTTTATGCCTCCTCTGAAGCTGCCTCTTCTGTAGTAGCATCTGGTGCTCCTTCTGATTCAGCTTTTGCATCTTGTGTTGCTTTTACAAAAGCAACTAGTTTGTTAAAGCATGCGCCAACTTGGCCTGCTTCTGCGGCTTTAAATGCACCACGTTGTGTTGCAAGATCAATGATATTAGCCGCAAGAACAATATCATTAAGTGCTAGATTGACAGTTTCAGGTTGTTTAGTAACAATCTCTTCTGTGCCATCATCTACTTGATTTTCATTTTCTTCACTCATTTACTTTTCTCCTAAAATTAGTAAGCTCATTAAATACTATGTTTATTTATGATTCGGCATGTGCGGTATTGCTCAATTTACCTACCATAAGGTTTTGTTTGAATCGTTGAATATCAGCTTCAATTTCAAACCACACTTGATATACCTGTTTAGATCTATCAAGTGTTCGGATATGATAAAGTCCTAACAAGTCATCTGTTAGTCCACTCCAATCTATATCACTGTTGTCTGTTACAACAACTAACCTGTTTCTCATCATTTGAAAAACAAGTTCACTGCCTGCAATAAGTTGCAAGTCAGATTCGCTTAGGCTTCCACCATTCTCTACCAACTTGATGTGATTCACGGACACCATCCCTGTCGTGTGCCGCCGTCGTAGGGTCTAGCAAAACCATCTGTAATTAGCTGCTCTTGCAATATAGGCGCTGTAACAAGTAATCTACCATACTTACCTCGATCGCCTGTTGCATAAATCTTACCTACTATTTTCATATATTCGGTAGTAATCTCTTTTGCTATTCTAGCCTTAGATTTTTCTGATTCACATTTACCTTTTAATTCAGGTGTATCAAATCCTTGAAATCTCAATGATTGCTCCGCAAGTATTTCGGGAGCATTATCAAATTTAATTTTACATGTATCGCCATCATAGCAACCCAAAAGGGTTGCAGTATAAATGACAGTTCCAACAATTATTTCTATCATGCCGCTATCGCTTTCTCATAATGAACAGTTACACCAAATGGTGCCTGTAAATTTTTATCGTGATTACTATGAACTACAAAACATGTATCGCAGTAATCTGGATTACCCCATGAGCCCCATGGATATCCGTCTGTAAACATCACCAGCTGATCTGGAAAGATGTCTTCTTGTTCCATATATTTAAATACTATTTCAAAGTCAGTACCGCCGCCGCCTACAAGCTCGTATTCAGCCATTGTACGTCCATCATCGCTTGTAAAAGTATCTACACCATATACGTTGGTATCAAACTGTACGACAGTAATTTTATAGCTGTTGTATTGATCCATAATACCTTGCACTTCGCTTAAGAAATCACGTAGTATTTCTTTTGTAATACTACCACTAGTGTCAAGTGCAATAAACAAATTAAGTTCTTCATCTTTGTTCATACCAGGAAAAATAACTTCACCGCTACGTTTACTAGGACGCATAAAAGTAAAGTCATTTTTAATTGAACTTTCTAATTGTGTTCTAAGAATATCACGCCAATCCATTTTAGGCGCAATTAATTCATTTATCATTCTTTTTACAGCTTCAGGAACACCTTCGCCTGCAGACTGTGCCGCTTGTATTGTAGCTTGCTTAATCTCATCAGCAAGAGCTTTACGCTCTTCACTAGTCATTGGGATTTCAACACCTTGGCCTTCGCCATCTTCGTTGCCACTACCGTTTGGATCAAGGTGAACATCCATGCTTTTAGCTTGTGATTTCTTCTCAAATAAGTCGTCATAAATCTCATAGCTATTCCAGCCTTGATATTTCCAATCTAAACAAATCTTGCCGCCACCTAATTTATCTTCACCAATAGGATCGCCTACACTTTGTTCTACTAATGTCATGTTAATATTATAGTCTGCTGCCGCATTGTATAAGCGAGGCTCTCTATCACCACGTGCTTCCATGTGATCGTACACACAATGCATTACTTCATGTCCTACTAAAAAATCAAGTTCGTTGTCTGTGAGACTATCAACGAATTCTCTATTAAAGAGAAACCTACGACCATCTGTTGCGGCTGTAGGGATATTGTTACTTGCATCTTCTAAACGTAAACGTGTTGCTAATTGTCCAAAAAAAGGTTTATTTAAAAGCAATCTTACACGACTTTGTGTAATACGTTGTTCTGCAGTTTTTAAGTCTAACATGAAAGTCTCCTAACTTCTCATTATATTATATAATAACACACATGTATTTAATGTCAACCGGAAAATGAAAGTTTAAAAATCATTGCATCTTCTGGGTTTTTGAAATGTATGCTATGACTATCATCTGGATTAGCAAATCTAAGAACTGTAAAATCATGATGATATAAATTTGTTTTACACCATCGAGTTGCTTCGTCTAATTTAGATCTAATAGTAACAGTTTCACAATTTTTAGCCCATTTTTTTCTATATTCAGATATCATTTGTGGAGTATAATCTTTGTATGCTAACCCGTAAAGTCTAATATTAGTTCTTTCTCTAGGTGAATAAAGGGAGAGGTCGTCTACACTCTCCCCATCTTTTAGTTTAGGAGTCAAGTACGAGCTTACCATAACGTTGGAAATACTCCTCAAATCGTTCAACTTTATCTTGCTTAGGCATCAACTTGTATTGTTGCATTGCAACCCTACTAGCCATAATAACCATTTCAGTTTCAAAGTTGTCCATCATAAAGCTGATCATATTTGAATAGCTCTTGTAATACTTTGCCATTTCTTTAGAATCTGCACCAGCTTTCTCACCAACAATATGCCTATCACGTAGTTCGTAACAAAGGCTAGTAGCAAGAGCATAACAAGCAGATACTTCAGTGTTCTCTACACGCTTTACCTTAGCGTCAAGTACATCTTCAGGAATAGGAAGGTCACCTGCAATCTTCTTATGTGCCATAAACTTTACAGCAATACCTTCTCCAACACAACCAGCAACAAGATCAGTCATCATGCTGTCTGAGAGTTCTTCATCATCTTCAAGTAATTCACTTGTAAATGTCCAAGCTCTAGGAGTAGCAAATCCACGTGAGCTAGACTGTGGATCAAAGTTATAAAGATCACCTTTAGCAAAAGACAAGTAACCAACAATATCAGCATCTATATTGTTAGCAGGCTGAACAGCCCAATTTAACCAATCTTGGAAATCAACACGCAATTCAAAATGTACAAAACGATTCTCAAGTGGCTTAGGCATTCTATAAGTAACACCTTTGTCTGTTTCTCTGTTACCAGCAGCGATAATAACAACATTGTCAGGTAATACATACTGACCAATTCGACGATTAAGAGTAAGCTGATATGCCGCTGCTTGAACACTTGGTGCGGCACTATTAAGTTCATCTAAGAACATAATAATTGTATCATACATAGCTGCCATTTCAGCAGTAGGTAAGTCTGCAGGTGGGAGCCACTTCATTACACCTGACTTTACATCAGGAACAGGATAGCCTCGTAAGTCAGTTGGTTCAAATAGTGCAAGACGCATATCAATCACATGAGTTTTACCTAATGCACCCGAGTTTCCGATACCTTCTACAAGCTCACTTTTACCGATGCCTGGAGGACCCCAAAGAAATACAGGACGTTTCTTTTTAAAAGCTCTAACTATAAGTTTTTGTGCTTCTGAAATCTTTACTGTGCGACCTTCGCTTACTGCTAATGTTGACATCTGTGTCTCCTTTGTTTTAACTTACTCTTATACATTACACGAGTTTTTAAGTAGTGTCAACCGATATTTCTTACTTTTTTTATTTTTTATTGAATTTTTTATAAAGAGCAGTCAGGTCTACAGCTTGTTTATCTACTTCTTGTGTAGATTTTTTCTTCTTTATCTTTACAGTATATGCACCTTTATTAGGATCTAAACGTTCGCAATGTTCTGTAAATTGATTATTATGAACCCATGCAATAAGTTCGTCTCCAATTTGTCCGTGTCCTGTAATTACTACGGTTTTCTTTTGTTCTTTATAGTAGCATTGTTCAACATGTTCGTTGAATATTTTCCATGCATTATGAATAGTATATCCGTGTAAATCTAAACTCATAGCTTCATTACAAATTCCATGCCACTAAAATTTGCAACAAATACTCCAGGTTTTATACGTTTAAAATTAAGTGGAATTGTTTGCAAACTAACTCGTATCATGTCGCCTCTTCTTTCAATAAAGTCAACTTCAACTTCTTCGTCTCTGTCGGTACACCAAACTTTAATTTTTTCTGGAATATCCCAATCTTTATTATTTCTATTTGCCATAATATGTTTTCCTAATTAAAATAATTTAAATATTTCTTGTTCGTTAAATTTATTTCTTTTGCTTTCTATTGTTTTCAAAACTTGTTCTAAAAACAATTCATTTTGTTTTCTATTTAAATGATTATGTATTTTGTTTTCAACACTCATTCTATGTTTTGGATGTTTTCCACATTCATATGCAAGCTCTCCTTTTACATATAGAAATAATTGATCATCTTGTAGCATGGTTCTTTCAAATATTTCTGTTTGCCTAATTAAAGAACCATCAGATGAGATTTGGTCTTTGTAAACTTCTTCATGTGTTTTATAAAATGTATCATAATACACTGTAAAATTAGGAAGACCTTTTAATAGTTTTGCATTTAGCAATCTTTGTTTATATAAATTATCTGTATCACCTCGTAGGTATTCATGATACTTGTCAAAAAATTCTGGATCAGATTTTATTAAATTTATATCATTTCCTTCAATGGTGTTTTCAGCATTTTTTGTAAATTTTCCTAGCTCTATGTATGCATGTGACATGTATGTTGATTGTGTAGTAATTTTTTCAAATACATTTAAAAGATTCATTCTCCATAAAGATGTAGCAAAAAATAATATAACATCATCTTTATTATATTCGTTACTTTGTAAATAATCAAACAATTGTATTCTACTGTATACATCACTACTTCCGGCATATGCATAATTATTAACTGTGTAATGTTCTTTTAATGCATTACTCCAACTCCAGTCTACAGGTTCACTGTTAGCGTAACTATCACCGAATATAACTATTTTATTTGCCATCTATCCATCCTTGAGCACCAGCTAACTTTGCCATAAATGCATCTCTTTCTGTAAAAAGTATTAAAATTTTTTTATCTATATAATAGGGATAAGTCATTTTACGCATTAGACTTATTAGATTTTTTCCATTTATTTCCATACTGTCCACAGTCCAATTATCAAATTGCCGCTTCATTAAAGAAACCCCTCGCTTATTAAGGCGAAGGGTTTTAATGTTTTTAAAAATATCAGTAGCCTTCACATCTGCATTAATCAAATGAACTACATTATTCTGAATCTTTGTAATCTCTTGTGATTGTTTCACCATCTAATAACTTTATTACCGTAAACTGATCAGTATTAAACTTTTTGTTAAGTCGATCAGCGAGATTAAACGCATGCCCACTGTTACTAAAGCTCACTTTTTTATACTTTGGTCCTGGGTAGTTTACAAGTGTATTAAGTGTCCTCAGGTTAATTGGTCTATTTTCATAATAAACTGCAAAAATTGCTCCAGCTTCTAGAATCTGTTCACTATTATAATTTTTATCAACTGAATCTAAAATAATATTTGGTTTAGGTCTTGCCATACGTATGTTCTCCTACATACGTATTTATAAAAAAAGACAATTAAAACATGTTTTTATTCATTATTTTGTTCGCTTTTGAGTTGCATCTTAGTTCCTATTGCAACAATACAAGCAAGATCTGTATTAGAACTAATTAATAATACTGTGTATTCTAGTGTAGTTTCGTTACGAGCAATAATTAGTCCATCAAATGGACTCATTTGTCTAAAAGCTAATCCATTATATCCTAAGACAAATGTTTCTTGTCCCATAACGTATTCTACTAAGCCTTTCATATCACTCATTGATAAACACTTTGATGTCAGCGGTAATGGTATAAATTGTAATCCTTGTCCCGAATCTGGTATATTTTGTTCAGGTACTTCTTGTACATCTGGTTCACTGGGCAATTCATTTCCTAGCATACTATTTGGATCTATGGTTTGTGCATTAACACTACCTATAGAAATTATAGTACCTAATAGAAGAATATAAAAATATTTCATTTTTCTTTCCTTGCTTTTTTGAGACTCAAATTCATATCCCATTCACTAAGAAATGGTCCTTGAGTCTCATACTTTTCGTATGTATCTGCTTTAGGACAGAATGCATGTTGCCATCCCATACCGTGATATTTAAGCAAATAATACCCAGCAACATAAATTGTGTTGCTGTTTAATTTCTTTTTAAATAAAGGCAGACTATCGTGCTCTACAGGATGTATTTCTGGACTGTTAGTAGGTAATCCTTTATACATTTGACTTTCTGTATCAGCTTCTACTGCACTGCCTCCAGAGCTTTTAAATTTATCTATGCTATCTAAAACATTTGTAGTATCATCAATTTGATTATAAAACTCATATCCAGAATCAATTGTACGTATGGTTCCTACTTTTCCATATGTGTTTTCTACTATCCAAAATTTATCCTTTATAACTTCTTTTATTTTGTCAGACATGTTTAACTTCAAAGTTGGTAACGTTTGCTACTCTAAAACTTCTCCAACCTTTTGCATTTACATCCCATACACTAACAACATTTTCGTTAATCTCTCTAACTTTTTTAAGTGTAAGAGGATCATCTTTTTTAGCAGGTGGTAATGTATCTTCTTTGAGTGTACATGTCATAACACGTTGCTCTCCATTTACTTTGTTAAAAGTAATTTCACATACATTTTGTTTTAGTTTATCCAAATAATCCTGATAAGTCATCGTTATCTTTTCTCCATTGTTCATACCATTTCCAAGTTGTCCAGCCAAAGTATCCTAAAAATATAGCCAGTATATTCATTGTTAATATACCCATTACACCTGTATAGATTACATTGGCATGTAAATAAATTGATATATAATCAAACCATCGCACGTAAAAAACTCCATGTTTGTTGCCAGTCGTTGACTTGTAATGCATTACTATCTTTGTTCCAATTGATTACTGCCTGTGCTATTTCATAATCATTTCCACCAGGCATTGTTTTATCACCAAAGAATTTAATAACTGTGTGTGGCAAAAAGTCATTAAGTATTTGTGCTTTTGTTGCACCAACAGGCATTATATCTAAACCAGTTTCGCCTGCAACCTGCGCTTGTACACCATGTTCTAAATAAAGCTCATTGAATTTGGTTGCAATATTAACTCGTTCATTAGTTTTGTTATCATGTTCTACATACGACTTGCGTTGATGGTCCATACAGTTACGACCAATTATACTAAAATTAAGTAAGCCAGGACGTTCATCAAAATGATTACCAGTTAATACTTTCCAATCACTGTCATGCAATTGTTTTTCCAACCAATGCTGCATCTCATCAGGCAAACGCCATTTATTGCTATGAACATTCATATCACCTATCCATATATCATTACCACTGCACTGATAAACTGTATAACATGTATTATAAACAAGCTCTCCAACTTGTTCCATTGTTTTATCTCTGTCACTACCAGTTACAAGAAACACTGCATTTTGTCTTGCAAAATCTACAAGCCATGCACCAAATTCAGGATCAATAAGTTTTCTACTTGGCGTCAGTGTTCCATCTACATCAAATATGTATGCTATCATATTTTAACAAGTCTCCTAGTTCTGTGTTCTGTAAGTAATCAGTTACTACTAAATGCGAATGTTCATCTTTTAAATGTAAATCATCTGTTAATATTGAATCACCATATTTTTCATTAAGATATCTATACGCATTAGGTTTATCGTCAATTCCAAGATTATTAAAATTAGGTCCTTCTCCGTCACCTGTCATTGAAAAATAATAAAACTTATCAAATACATTATTATATAAAAATAAACTCTTTTTAAAATAATCTACAAATTCATCAATAAAACAATTACCTGTTACGTTTTCTTTCAACCAAGATTTGCTTATTACTTTTTCAGTTTGCTCTTGTGCATATACACTATTTGCAAGAACACTTGCTGTAGGTGACATTTTTATAATACTACGATAGTTTTCTCTAATATAGTATGACGCCCATTGCATTTTATCATTATAATCTGTTAGTGGAACAAGAGTTCTATGTGTATCAGTTAGTTGAAGTATTACGGCAGAATATTTTATGCTTCCTGCTACAATTTTCTTCAGTATAAAATCTACATATTGGAGTCCATGACCACCAAAACTATAATTATCAATTATTATATCTGATCTATTTTCAGCAACATGACACACCCAAGTTTTTCTTTGAGGACCTTTTTCTATCATTTGATAGTCTATGCATCTTGGATCGCTGTGACTACATCCAATAACTGCTATTTTCATTTCAATCTCCATATGCAGAATTTAAATATACTGCATGATCTTGTGCCCTTTCACTTGTTCGTTGTAAATCCCATTTACCACAAAACTTCATAAACTGCACACCAACTTGTCCTTTACGTTCTTTTTGTACTTGTTCTACAATTTTTGTATCAAGAACTTGCTTAATCTCTTCTGGTTGTTCTGTGAGATCGATTAGCATCTTATTGCGATTGTAGTCTTCAAGCACTCTATGTTCCACATTGTCATGGTCAACCCAACGTTGTAGCATAAAGTTATTCCAATTAAAGCCTTGCTTTTCTTTATCAGCAAACGCTTCCAACATACCAATTTTATTCTTAGTACCTTTTTTACGAGCACCAGGAAAAGCACTAAAGATATTGTCACTAGTGTCACCACGTATACATTTCTCAAATAGTAAGTATTGTGGATCACCAGGAACTTTATGCTCTTTAGTTTTCTTGTCTAGCACAGGCTTGCCTTTGTCATCAAACACACCTTCAAGTGTAATCAACTGTCCCATAATGCCATTGTATTGTTGTACATTGGGTGCAAGCAATTGATAAAAGTCACTATCACTGCTTACAATACAATGCTTGTCATCAGGATGATTCTGTATCCAACGTGCAATAAAGTCATCTGCTTCGCACTGTCCATCTTGTAGCACTGTACAATTTGTACGTTTCTCAAAGAATACTTTAAGTTCATCAAAAGCATCCCAAAATGCTTGATCTTCTTGTTGGTCACGTTCACTTAGTGCCGCACGTGCTGCAGAACGGTTACGCTTGTATGGTTCGTAATAGTCTTTACGCCAACTACGACCCTCTAAACAAAGCACAACATGTGTACCATTTTGCTCTCGCCACACCTTGTTAATACTATTAAACATAATATGATAACTCATACTAATTTTAGTTTCAATATCACTACCACGTACTACGTGTCTAGCACGAAAATACATGTTAGCAGCATCAACAAGAATATATGTATTAGCCATTTTCCATATCCTCAGCAATAGTTCGACATAAGGTTGTAAACCAAGCATCTACAATTTCTTCTTCATTCATTCCACTGTATCCTGCTTCTAATAATTGTTTAACAAATAGTTGATTCCATTCAAGTTCAAAGTAACCATCACCTGGATTATTTTTGTCAATATTTACATTTAAGACTTTTACGTAGGGTTCACCACGTGCTGTAGCCTTGTCTTTATTACTGAGCTTTTCTTTTTTCGCAAAAAGGTCTTTTAGCTTTTTTATCATATATTCCATCCAATTTGTTCCCAAGGAACATCTTTATTTCCAAAGTGACCATATACACAACTACTACTATACTTGAAAAAGTTGTACATGTCAAACCTTTTTATTATTCCATAGGGTGTTAAATCAATATTATTTCTGATAAACTTTTCTATTGATTTATTGTATCCATTACTATCAATATAGATACTAGTAGGTTCTTTTACACCGATGGCATATGATAATTGTATCTGACACCAATCTGCCATATCGTCTGCTACTACATTCTTAGCTAACCAACGTGCCATATAAGCCGCACTTCTATCTACCTTGGTAGGATCTTTACCACTAAAAGCACCACCGCCATGAGGAGCATAACCGCCATAGGTATCAACAATAATTTTTCTTCCGGTAACTCCGGTATCACCATCAGGACCGCCAATAACAAAGTTACCAGTAGGGTTAAGATGATATACAGTATCTTTGTCAACTAAATCTCCTAATATTTCATTTATTGCTTGTTTCATAGGTATTTTTATACTATGATGATATCCTTCAACATGCTGTTGGCTTACAACAACTTGATCTACACGTTTTGCTTTGCCACCTTCGTATTGTACACTTACCTGACTTTTTGCATCAGGTAACATATACTCAAATCCATCTTTTCTATATTCATCTAATTTTTTTAGAACTTCGTGTGCATAATAGATGGGTGCTGGCAAATATGCATCGTTTTCGTTAGTTGCATAACCAAACATAATACCCTGGTCACCTGCACCAAAGTCATCTGTGCCTAATCCAATATCAGCACTTTGAGAATGTAGTTTATTATTAATTGTTCTATTATCAATAGTAAGTTTGTCCCAATGGAATCCTTCCTGTTCATAACCAATTTTTTTCACTACATCTCTAACAATTTGTTCAACTTCTTCGTCAGTAACGTTGAAGTTTTTTACCTCACCTGCTAATGTAACATAGTTAGTAGTTACAAGAGTTTCAACAGCAACACGAGTAGTCTCGTCTCCTGCTTTTAATCCAGCATCAACTAGAGCATCACTGATTTGGTCTGCAACCTTATCGGGATGCCCTGCACTAACACTTTCACTTGTAAAAATATAATTATTCATTATCTGCTTTTCCTTTAATATTCGTTAATTAACTTTTCTAGTGTTTGTAAAACTTGTTCGCTGTCGTCTTCTACTGTGAGGTCAATTGCTTGTTTTACACAATTTCTAGTAAAGTTTAATGGATGTCTAATACTATTCCTGCCCATACCTGTGTTTACTAGATACACATTACATTGGTTAGTATTAATTTTTTCCATTAACATATCTGCATATGTATCCACATTGCGTGGCATAAACGGTGATCCATAACAAGGACTAAACACTTTTTTAATCTCGTTACTACCTGCTTCTGTTCCAGGCATTTGACTTGTGTAACCTGTTTCAAAAAAACGTCTCACTGTATTACCACTAATTTTAACTACCGGAGGAAAACTTCCTGTTACATCCATTGTTAGAAAAAATATGTTCTGTGGATGATCAAATTCTTTTTGATCGTAGTATGCATTTTCTACACAATTAAGTGGATAGCTTAGTCTAGCATTTGACACACCTGGATTTTCTACTACTAATGTATCTAAACTTCTTGCTTTTTCTACTGCATTAAAGATAGTAGGATGTGTCTCTATAGTCAATCCTTCGCTTTTTGCATAGCAACCAGTTTCAATCATTTGTATACCATTAACACCCCAAGCAACCTCATCGTCACTTATAAGCTGATATTCTGGGTCACTGCTTAATGTAGTTTTACCTGTTCCACTTAATCCAAACATCAAGTTTGTTGTATCGTTGTACGTAAAGGCACTACAATGCATAGGCAACACATTGTTGTCTGGTAATTCAAAACTTACAATTCCAAACACGCCTTTTTTAATTTCTCCTAGGAACGTTGTTCCTGCTATCAACATACGGCATTCATTTAAATGCACAAGTATTTTTGGTCCATCTACTTGTATTTCTGTATTATGAAATATTGTCCAATCGGCTGTATGGTCCCAACCGTTTTCTTCTACTGTAAACATATTGCGAACAAACTGTGCATGTCTATCATCATTTGTTTCTACTCTAAAACATATGCCACATGTATAAAAAACAAGATTATGATTATATTCTAGTTCATACATGTCTTCATGTAGTTCCCAAAAATCTTCCTCGTTTCCTATTTTGTTATATTTTGGTCTAGTTAAATCTAATAAAGATGTTTTACTCCCAAAGAAGTATTTGTTTTCAGGACTTCTTCCTGTGGGATTAGTTGTGATTTCTATATTCATAGCCTATTGACCTTTGTTCTTATGGTATCTATAAGATTACCTAATCCGTTTCTACGTTGTGCAGAAAGTAATTCTTTAATGCCTAGCTTTTCAAAATCTGCTTTTGTAATTTGTTTTGCTTCATCTATTGTTATATCACTATAACAATCTGCTACTACCATAGTAATACCTTTTGTAATCATTGCATCGCTATCATAATATACTTTTACTATATCTTCTTTTACGCCAACATCTATCCATATTTGACTCATACATCCATTGACTAATCTATCTTTGGTACGTAAAGTTTCAGGTAAGTTAGTTTCTTTTTTTGCTAAATCGATCAAGTGCATTAATCTATCATCATCATCTAGAAAACTAAACTCTTCTTCCCAATGTTTAAGTTTTGACATTACGAAATATTCCATTCTTTCTTTAAATACGGGATCAACATCTCTTCGCACCATATACCATATGTTTCTGCTTTGAAATGTATACTATCACATAATTGTTCCCGCCATTTATCTACACCGAATCTATCCTTGATCCACCATTTTACATTATATTTTACATCGTCAAACAACCATATATCTTTTAAGAGTGTTTCATAATTCTCTTTGTAGATAAGACTTTCATATACATTTGGTTGCCAATGCATTGTGTATGCTTTAAATTTAATATTATTTTCTGCACAAATCATTCTCATAGCATTAATATTTTGTAAGTAATAAGCAATGTTTGTGTCGCTGTCTGTTTCATATACTGCACGGAAATAAAGATAGTTGAGAAACATTTCAATGTCTCCATCTTTGTTACCCATACTATCTATTATGCCTTGTAATTTTTCTGCTACAACATGTCTTTCATAATCTGTAATTATTCCACTGTGAGCTGCATCTAAATACATTTCATTTATCATAATAGGCAAATTATCTTTCCAATGATCTTTATCCATGCTTTCAGTGATTTGATGATATGCATTGTAATATTCAATTGCTTCTTGTGGACTTACACTCGATCTATTTGGCCAATTTTCTGTAGGGATATATGAAGAGTCTGTTTTAGGACTGCGAACATTTTGTCTAGTCAACAGTGGATGATATCCATGAGGACTATCAAGACAACTTTGTCCAGTTAAGTCTGGGCTTACTTCAAAGTCAAGTTTTTCTTTAATATTGATCTCACATATAATATGTGTTGGGTTGTAGTAATTAATAACATTATAAATCTTAGTTGGCCAAAAGTCAATACTGAAACTGCTTTGTCCTACATTAAGAACATCAGTATTCTCTAGCCTACTGTATAGTTGTCCGGGCCAACTGTTCATAAACTCTTTACCCGACTCCCATCCAGTGCCACCTTCTGTGTGGCTACTACCAAAACATGCTATTCTATTTTCAGACATTACCTGCATCTCTAATCATTGTAATATTTTTTGAAATAGCTTGATTAAATTCATCTTCTGTTTGATTAGCAAACAATCCTTCACTTAGTCCTCTTGAAAAACTTGCAGTCATACCTAGCTGACATGCTAAACGTCTACATGCCTGTTCTGTAGTGTAACCTCCACTAAGTCCAACAACTTTAAAAACATTATCATGCTTCATAATATTACTATAAAAGTTATCTTGATCGGGTAATGTTAGTTTTAAAATACACTTGCCTGTAAATGCATCTAATCTTTCAGCAAGTTGATCACGAAGTTCATATTCGTAGTTTGATTTCATTGGATGCTCAATAGGTATTTCTGGTTCAACAATAGGCATCAGCCCTTCGCTGTGTATACCTTCTGCGAGTGCAAACTGTTGGTCAAGTATCATTGACAAATCTTTGTTATCTTTTACAATACTACGCATTTTTGTTCCTGTACAGCCATGCTCTTTTGCAAAGTCTGTCATTTCATTTAAACGAAAGTATTTTAGATAACCGTTGTCCTCACAACCACCGTCTATTTTTAAATATGCTTCGATGCCTTTTGTCTTTAATACTGGAACCATTCCACGTTCAACTGTATCTTTATACAGTATAGCTGCCCATATATTTTCTTTTACAAAATCTGGACTGTTTACCATACGTAAACGCATAGCATGTACTTTTTCCATTTTATTTTCTTCTGTATATTCTTCACCATAACGATCTAACACACCTCCTGTGCTACCTCCGCTATGATCCATCGCTGCAATAAAACTCTTCATATCATTTTTCCCATAATTGATGCAATGTCTGCCATTCTACAACTAAATGCCCATTCATTATCATACCAGGCCATTACCCTAACTAAACGGTTTCCTACTACTCTAGTTTGATCTGGTGCAAATATACAACTTTCCTCAGTTGTATTAAAATCACTGCTTACTAGTGGCAGTTCTTCATATCCTATAACACCTCGCATTTCTTTTTTGGTGCTTTCTAAAACAAAATTATTAATAGTATCTTCATTTACATCGTCTCTAACTTGTAAAGTTAAATCTATGCAACTTACATTAGGTGTAGGCACTCTAATTGCTCCACCTTTAATCTTTCCTGCGACTTCTGGATACACAAGATCTAATGCTTTTGCGGCGCCTGTTGTAGTAGGTATAATGTTTACTGCGCCTGCTCTTGCTCTGTAAGGGTCTTTGTGCTTTTTATCTATTGTACTTTGATCTCCTGTGTAACTGTGTATTGTTGTCATTTGTCCTGCAACTATTCCACAGTTTTGATCAATTACTTTAACAAGTGGAGCAAGGCAATTTGTTGTGCAACTAGCATTGCTTACAACTCTATCATTTTTATCTATGTCTTGATGATTAACACCATATACAACCGTTCGCTTACACTCCTTTGCAGGTGCGCTTATAACAACTTTCTTAGCACCATTAAAAGTATGATTTAGACATTTAATTCCATTGTTATATGCACCTGTACATTCTAATACAACATCTACATTTTTCCATTCTATCTTTTCGATATCACGTTCTTCAGTCCATAGTATGGGCTCATGTATTGCGCCTTCGTACCTACCATGTACACTATCATATTTGAGTAAGTGCATGTTAGTATCTCTGCCACCTGTTGCATTTACTTGCACAATCTGCATGTCTTTTCGCTTGTTCATAATATGACGAGTAACACATCGTCCTATTCTACCTAAGCCGTTTATGCCAACTGTTATCATTTTTTTGGCATTTCTTCCAATGCAGATTGCATTTTATCTAAGTTTTTTTCTATGCTAGTTAGTCTATTTTCTATTTCGTCTGCTGCTTTAAACGATAGCACCAGCGCAATTGCTAACATACTCCAAAAAATATAAGGAAAATATTTACTCATAACTTTCTCCTGTTTCTCTAAAAAAGTTTTCACTCCAAAATGCTTTGTCGTCAATCCAAATATCGTAGTTTTCTTTTTTGCCTACGCTTAGTTCATGAAACTTAGCACCCCATTCGATTAGTTGGTTGTTTGTTAAGTTATAATAGTCTACACCACTAACACAACCTCTTGCAGTCATGTATTTGATTGTGTGTCCTGCATCGTACAATGCGTTTATTTTTGCAATGCGTTCTGGCATTGGTATGTGGTTGGCATAATCTTTTTTACCTCCACTGTCTGGAATAATAACTTCTTTACATATTGTTCCGTCTATATCTATAACATACTTCATTGATTACTCCTTTTTAAATACATATACACCTTCCCATTTTTCTCGTCCTGCTAATTTATCATTTCCAACTCCAGGACGAGTATTCAATATCATTTTAATAGTATCAACATGTTTGAAGCCAACTTTTTCTGCCAACTTAATCCAGTCATCTACTACTGCGTATTCCTTGCTACCATAGCTTTTATAGTCAGCGATGTTTGTAGCAAAGATTCCATCTTCGTTAAGTCCTTTATGAATGTTTTTAATTGTTGGTAAGGCATAACCTTCAAACCAATCTTCTAGTGTAGTGAATTTAACCATACATTGTGTAGGTTCATTTGAATACTTTTCTAAATTGAAATACGGTGGAGAGCTAAATGCTAAGTCAATATTTTCGCATTGGTATTCTTCACTGGTGTTACATATAATTTCACTATTACTATTAAGAAAAGTATTTAAATATTTTAGATATGCATGTGTTTCTGTATTAGGATCTGTTCCTATATAGGTATAACCCATGTTACTACTACTTATGCCTAAAAGTCTGCCTCCGTATCCACAACTGTAATCATAAACTCTGCCCCATAGTACAGGGCATAGATGTTCTGCTATAGCTCTTGCATTTTGTGCTTTAAAATTAGTAACATTCTCTCCTGTTACTAGTTCTAACGCTCTACGCATTGCTGTAGGATAAACTAAATGATTACCATCACGGAACTCAAAACATATTCTTATAGCTCTACGTAATTTTGCATCATTATAAAATCTATCCTTTAATGAGTTTGAACCTCTTCCTTTTGGTTCTGCTGTTTGCATATTGGTAAAGACAAATCTGTTAATTGTTTGTCCTGAATTGTTTCCGAGTCCAAGTCTTCCAGCCTGCACACTGTTATAATTTCCAGCTCTAAAGTTCCTAACTGCTTTGTCGATTCCTTGTTCTGTGTAATATATGATAGGTACCAGATTTCGAAGACGATATAAGTTAAAAACAGAATCAATAGTATTCTCGGGATCTTCATTGTATACTTCTTTTGTAAATTTATCAAATTCAGGATATAAATCTTCGTATCCAGTAAACTCGTCACCAAATACATGCTCGGGTTTTATACCCCAAAAGTCATAAATCTTATTAATCATAATCCCGTTTTTCTAAGAGCTTCGTGATCTATTGGAGCGTTCATAGCCTTTTCTAAACGTTCTTTTTGTTCCTGTGTGTATTTGATTTCTTTAAACTTATCAAGTTCCCCAGGCATTTCCGAATAAGCTAATGTGGAGTCTTGGGGAGAATCTCCATCCTCTTTCCATACAAGCTTCTGCAACTTCTTTAACATTAAGATTATATTCTTCACTACGGCCTCCTAAAGGCATTAAATAGACTGGGCACGACACACCAGCTTGTTTATATGTTTCAACAACACGTTCTACTTCATTAAAGTCTTCTTGTGATTGAACAACAAATTTAAAATATTGATAACTATTATCTACTAAACTATATTGTTCTGCAACATCTGGTTTGACTGCACTTTCCCATGTCTCTCCACTTACTTTAAGTTTAGGACTACAACTCCATGTTACTTCAAATCTATCTTGATTATTTAAATAATTAAAAAAGTCATCTTTGAGAAGCTGTGTGGTATTTGTTTCGAATGTTATATTTTTTAAGTCTTGCATACGTGGATGCTCAAACAACTCCACATATAGTTTTTGCCAAGCAAGTAAAGGTTCGCCACCTGTTATAATCAAATGTATATCTTGTCCATCAGTTTGTGTCCATCTACCTTGCGGTGTTAGGCTTAACAAATGATCAACAACTTCTTCTACGCCTGCTTGTCTGTTAAAATGTTTAAACTCAGGATAGATACTTGCATAAGTATCGCACCCTGTATGAACAATAGGAAGATCTTCAAAAGGAATATCTTGCTTGTGTACACCAGCATCTATTAAACCTTTTACCTCTGCATTATACCTTTGTCCTTCTGCATGCTGTTGCCAACGATCTTTTTCAGTGTCTACACCAAAATTCATACAACGAAAGTTACAACCAAAGGTACGTAGGAATACACTAGGCACTCCTACAAATCTACCTTCACCTTGTACGCTATAAAATGCTTCGCTGTATCTAAGCTTCATCGTTGGAATCTCACAGAATAAACACGACCTTCGTATTCAAATTTCATTGTAGAATACATGTATTCACGAATAATCTGTCTTTCTTTTGTTACTGTAGTTTCACAAATGCGTTCACGTTTGTAACCTACAATGTTAGATGATCCTTTTTTCTTTTGGCTTTCATTAGCAATAGCACCGCCTAGTAATGCACCTAATGCACCGTTGCCTTTACTATCACCAATTTGATTTCCAATTACTCCACCAATAATAGCACCACCTAGGAATGCACCCAAGTCGTCACCACCTTTGTTTTGAGAGTATATGGGAACATCTACATCTCTACAAGATCTTACAGGATTATCAGTATAAACTGTTCTGTTGTTGTACTCATCAATCATACTGATAACACGAACTTTATCATGATCTGCAAATGCACCACTTGCAGCTACAATGGATATAATTCCTACACATAATGCGATTCCATACTTCATATCTTTAATCATTTTTCTCTCCGAAATTAGTATTTACTTTATCAACATACTTTAATATACTATGATCTAGTATATTTGTCAAGGCTTTTACGTCTTTAGGAAAACATGCACCACCATATCCTAGTTTGCCTTGACTGTTAGGTGCTTGCATATGACTTTTGCCTATACGCTTAAAACAACCTAAACTGTTAATTAATGTATTGTAATCTACCTCAGGTGGTAAGTTTGCATACAACTCATGAAACCATGCTACCTTTGTGGCTAAGAACGCATTATGTGTATACTTGATCATACTTGCTGTTCGTCTATTTGTAAAAATAGTTTCTATATCTTGTTTATGACACTCACTAAACAAATCTGCCCACCAATGTGCATCTTCTATATTATGATCATGATGTCCAAATATTTGCACATTTTGATTTGCAAAATCATCACGTGCATGTTCTTCACGTAAAAACTCTGGATTGTAAATTACATTTGTATCGTAGTGTTGAATATTATCAGGTGTGACTGTTGACTTAACTAAAATTTTAGTTCTATAATCACACATAGATAATATTTCTTTTACAATACTATCGTCACAACTACCGTCAGAATATGGAGGTGTTGGAACACAAATTATAATACCATCACTGTCAAATATTGCATCCATAGGATCATTTGTAGGATAATACTTAGGGTCAATCTTTATTACATTAATGCCACTTGCCATAAGAAAGTCAGCAACTGTCCCACCTACAAATCCACATCCAAATACTGCTATTGTTTTTCCCATCAGTATTTCATATCCTCATCAATGGCAAGTCCTTGTACACCTTTTGTTTTAGCAATATTATAAAGTGTACGAACACCAAATCCCATAGCACCTTTTGGAGTAACCGAGTTTGGTGTGTCTGCCCATGCCATGCCTGCTATATCTAAATGTGCAAATGCACGTTCATTATCTACAAACCTGTATAAGAATTCTGCGGCTGTAGTTGAGCCGCCATATGGACCACCAATGTTTTGCATATCAGCAATATCACTGTTAATCATTTTGTTCCAATTCTCACCCATTGGCATACGATAAAAACCTTCTCCAGCTTTTTTACCTGCATCAACAATAATCTTTTCTAGCTCAGTTGAGTTAGTAAACAATCCTGCCATTTCGTGACCTAACGATACTAGAATAGCACCTGTGAGTGTAGCAAGATCAATTACTGTGTCTGGATTATATTCTTCTTGCACATAATGTAAAATATCAGCAAGCACTAATCTGCCTTCTGCATCTGTATTTAGATTTTCTACAGTCTTACCTGACAGAGATTTTACAACATCTCCTGGCTTGATTGCATTACCATCTGGCATGTTTTCTACAAGACCAATAATACCAACTACGTTTCTTTTTACATTGTTGCTTGCAATTGCATGCATAGCACCAACAACTGCGGCACTACCACCCATGTCGTATTTCATATCGCCCATACCTTTGCTTGGCTTTAGGCTAATACCGCCGGTGTCAAACGTTACACCTTTGCCTACTAGTGCAAGTGGACGCTCGTCCTTACCATTCATATATTCCATTACAACTACATAACTATCTTTAGTTGAGCCTTGTCCAACGCTTAAAAGTAGGTTAAAACCCATATCTCGTAACTGTGCTTCGTGATATACTTTTACAGTTACTCCTAGATTAGTTAGTTCTACTGTTGCCCTACGTGCATATTCTGCAGGAAACAACTTGTTACCGGGTTCGCTTACTAAATCACGTGCAAGCTCAATACCATCATAAATTCCATAATCATCTGCACCGACTACATTTACTTTTTCAAACCAAATTTTAGGATCATTTGGTGCTGTTTTATAACGCTGAAACACATATCCAGCCATAGCTACACCTTCTTGAATATCATTGACAAACTTACTATCAATATCAATTTCAAGTTCTTTAACTTTGTCTTTGAATCTTGTATACATATCGCCACCAAACTCACGTGCAGATTTCTCATCTGTAATCTCACGATCAGCAACTGTAATATAATCCCAGTCAGGGTGTGCATAATTAGGATTAATTAATCCTTTGTTTGGTGTAGCAGATTCTAAACGCTTTGCAAGTTCAGCACCTAAACGTTTTTTTAATTTTTTACTATCATTTTTAAGCAATACTAATGCTTTTGTCATTACTTATTTCCTTTTACTATAATCGGCGTATAACGTTTTAGTTTATTCTTTTTATGTTTTGCCGCATCTTTTAATTCTTCTTTTGTAAAAATACCATTATCAATCATTAAGTCTAGCATACATTTAACATCGCCTGCTTCTTCTAACAAGTTGGTGTGTTTCTTTTTATCTATGCCCCACCTTGCTATTTTCATACATGCTTGCACCAGCTCTCCACATTCTTCTGCTGTCACATACATCATTTGATTGAGAATTTCTTTTGCATCAACTTGTTCTTTTTTATTTTCTTGTCTTGTTTTCCACAACATCCAATCATAGTAACGTTCTGGTTCTGGGTCTGGTTTATCTATTGTGGTACCTTGTGTTAGTTGCCAAGCATTATTTGTCATTGTTTTCATCTTTCCTAAAGTAATACCAGGCATCATCCATCCTTGTGCCTTTGGTTAATTCATCATCTACAGGATATTCTTTTGTAGGTTTATTTTTCTTTTTAACACTCCAACCGCCGTGATCTAATTCTTCCCATATAAGAGTATCGCCAACATCCCATCCAACTTGGTCAAGTGCATCTGGTGGAAATTCTACAAATAACTCCTTTGTTGTACCGTTTTCTTGTACTGTAATAAGCCAACTGTTTTCTCCAGTTTTTTTATAATTCATTTTTGCACTCCATAATTTTTATATGCCCAACACCTTATAGTCTGTCTTTCTATTATAGTCTAATATTTTCAAAAAGTCAATTGCTTCTTGTAGACCTTTTCCTTTTTTCATTACATGATTAATAACTTTGTGTGGGCCTTCGTTGTTATAATCAATTCCTAAAGGATGTTTATAGTTATTTGCAAAGTCTTTGTAAATATCTTTTTGCCATTGTTCACTGTGGTTTGCTGCAAATACATATGGCTGGTATACACTATCAAAGTTATATCTTTGTATACCAATATTTACAGCCCAGTCGTATAGTTTAGGTAATAAATGAACATTGTATGCGGCTACTGTTGGATTTAATTTAACTTGTGTGTTAGGTAATGAAAGAATTTTAGACACATTTCTTTCAGTTTTATCCCACTTACTTGGCCATCTAATATATTCATTTTCATTACCGTGAGCATCTATGCTAATACTTATTTTTGTTTTGAACTGCTTCATAAGTTCGTGCATTTTGCTTGGCCAATTATTAGCATTAGTTCTAATAAGCAGAGTAGCATTACAATTATTTTTGATCAATTCATCTAAAAAAATTCTCAAGTAATTATTCACAGTAGGCTCTCCACCTGAAAAATGAAGTTCATTTCTATCACTCAACGATCTAGCAATACTTCTTAAATTCTCTTCGTCTTTAAACCAATTACTTTTAATGTCAACAGTTCTATTAAACAATTTATGCTGTCCTTTCATCTTTATATATTCATCTTGTATAAGACTACTATTATAAGGACTACACATTACACAACCAAGATTACATAAATTACCAAATTTTATTTCTGCATCTTTCCATAAGGGATTAACTTCGTAAATATCATCTTTTTCAGTTCGCATACTGTATTTTTTTATGGACTCTTGTTCCATACAGTCTTCACAACCTTCGGGCCAAAGATTGTCACTGAGATTTTTATTTAATTTCTTATAAAAATCACTTTCAAAATATTTTTCTACAGTAGTAACTTCTGGTTCATCGCCCATATTGCGCCACGTGCAACAAGGTCTAAACTTTCCTTCACTATCTATACTAACATGATGTTCTGCCCAATAGCATTTCATACTTTATTTTAGTCCCATAGGTGTTCATAATATTTACCGAATAATATGAACCCTTCGTTGATACGGGATTGGTATTTAGACATGCCGTCAGTATCAATTTTATAAGTGTCATTTGGTCCTTTTTTCATACTTGATGTTCCATCTTGATTGTCAACCCACACTACGTCTTGTTCACCGCTATGGAATTGATCTTCCCAATCATGCAACTTACTGTCAAAAGAAAATATTATCTTATCTAATATTTCGTTCCATGCTTCTTCATTTGGTAGATCAGATGGGTATGAATGTTTCTTTTTCTTTAATTGTTTTAACATAGGAAAAACAATATGTGCTAATGTTTCATCCATGTTCCATGTATCCCACTCGTCTATTTTTACATCAATTTTTTGAGTAGGTGAATAACCAAATTTATCATACAAATAATTATGATAAAATCTATGTTGAGGATACTTACCGATATTTACACGCATTATTTACTCTCCCAATGTTCATGACATCTTGGTTCATATGTTTCTGCTCCACCTACATTAACACGACCACCAGTGTGTCTCAGTCGTTGTGTTTTACTTGCTGTTTGACCACATACATTACAGAACGCTGTAATTTTAAATACTTCATCTGCAACTGCTAATAAGCGGGCTGTAGTTTCAAAAGGCACACCTCTACTATCTTGGTCAAGGCCTGCGGCTACTACGTTTACGCCATTCCTTAGTGATTCTTCTACAAACCATAATGTCTCTTTGTTATCAAAAAACTGCACCTCATCTATAAAGATTGTATGAAAGTTATATGGTTTAATTGTATAATTATCTTTAACTAATTCCAAGTCAATTACTGCTACTGCATCATGTGTTAGTTTATTGTGTGTGACAATTTGATCTGTAGCATATCTATCATCAATTACAGGCTTTAGACAAAGAATCTTTTTTCCACTGTATTCTAGGAAAAGCATTCTTTTAAGAAGTTCACTGCTTTTACCTGCAAACATAGGGCCGGCAATAACTTCTAACCGGCCCCTTGAATATCTATATGTTGTATTCATTAAAAGTTTACCCTATAGTTTAAACCAAACTCTACAGTATCATCTGCTGTGCCTGCATAGTTTGTTCTAACTTCTGCAAATGTTTCAAGGCTAGTATAATCACTAAGTGTTGTATTTATAAACAATCCATAGTCAATTTCTTGCTTTTGTGTTGCAAGCGAGCTTGAACTATTTTCATAATCAATACTACCCATTGACGATACACTGCTAGCAACTTCAAAGTGTCCATGTCCACTTGTAATAGTAACTGGCACACTTACTGTAGCACCAAATGTACTGTTGCCTACAGTTTGTTTTGCACCAATAGAAGCACTGTAACTCATTAATGTATCTGCACTCTTAAGTAGAGTTGAACTATCAACGTCCAATGATGTTGCGCCCAATTGCATGTTACCAAACAAATTACCGTTATCAAATTGATAACCTATGTATGTTGTTTGGGCGCCATCGATACGCATAATATCACTGTCTGCAACATTACCAAGGAAGCTACCTCGTTCATTTTGCATGCCCAAAGTAAACCCATCATAGTTAACTGCAATTGTGCTTTCACCTGTATCATCGTTAATAGCAAGAGCAACGTTTTGCATAGGAACAATTTGTCCACCTGTGTAACCAATATAATTATCTGGCTGAACACCTACTTGTGCCGCTTTAACTGTGCTTGTAGTTCTTGTATCATTAACAACCATCATGTTGTTTGCGTTAAAGTAAAAGTCACGATCATAATCATCAATTACCATTACCTCTTCAAGTGATGCAAGAGAACCTGCACTCATTGCTAGTGTTCCACTATTAACTGTTACAGTTCCACCATTAACACGACCTGTAGTTGGAATACCAAGTGCGCCTTGTGGACTTGTAGCTTCTTCAAGATCAAGCATACCTTGCCCATGTCGTTCTACACTGTAGTTTTTAAACTCATCTGTGCTAGCTGTATCAAGCAACAACTTTGCAAGATTATCACCAGTCATGTGTGGCCACATTTGATGTACAATTGCAACTGCACCTGCAACATGTGGAGCCGCTTGTGAAGTTCCTGTTAGTGTTTTGTATTCATTGTTGTCTGCTGGACCAGCAACCCAAGTACCCGGAGCAACAATATATTGATCACTGATGCGTCTATCGTTTACACAAGTGCCGTCTGCTTTAGTTTCAAAACATACTGTACCTGCGGCATTACTCCACTTGTTAATGTCCTGCTTACGTGCATCATACATACCTACAACCAACACACGATCACCTACTTCGCTGTTCACTGCAATATGTGCTTCTGGTGTTACAACTGATTGTCTATCATTGCCTGCTGAAAGTACAAATACTGTTTCGTGACCTTTCATTGCTTCAATAATATCATTGCCGTAATTACCATCTTTGAACAGCTGATTATAACCGTACTTGCCATAGTGTTCGTGATCACTAATATAAACACCTGTGTCAATTTTTGTTAAACTATTTCTATAACTATTGTTTGTTCTTGAACCTGCGCTCATGTTAATAACATCTGCACCGTTGTTAACAGCCCAACCAATTGCTTCATCTACTTTTTCAAAGTCATAGAATCCACCATTGTATGCAAGTTTACCAATAAGCAAGTTTGCATCAGGTGCAACACCTGTTGTGCCTTTTCCGTCTAATGCCGCTGCGGCAATACCTGCAACATGCGTTCCGTGCGACCACTTGTGTCCATCGTCTATAGTTTCATAGCCTTGTTCACACATTCCTGTAAAACATTTGGTTGCATCGATACGACCTTCGAACTCAGTATTATCAACATCAATACCAGTATCAAAGATTGCAATCTTAGAACCTAAACCAGTGTAGCCTCTTGCCCAAGCATCGGGTGCTCCAATAGTTTTTAGATTGTTACCATAGTATTTTCCTAGAACATTATTTGTGTAATCATCATTAATGTTGCTGTTAACATTTTTAACTGCATCATAATACACACTACCTTCTGTGTAATCTACATCATCACGTGCAAGATATTCTTCTACAGTGAGAATACTAGTCTGAGCTGTTGTTGTATTTTCTTCTTCAACTACTTCATTCTGTTCAATTACAATAGCATATTCGCGAATAAGTTCTCGAAATACTTCACTGTTAGTTTCATTTACAGTATTTTTACTGTCTAAACTAGTTTTAGTAGCCGAAGTATTTGTTCCATCACTCCAATAGGTTGTAGTTTTTGTTAAAGTATAATGTATAGTTTTCACTGGAGTTTCGTAATTTACTGTAGTCACATTATATTCACGCACCATAGTATCTGTACGTTCTTCTTCAATAACTGTACTACGACTTACTTCTACAGTAGCTTTTCTAATAACATTTACCTTAGCTGTTTTTTCTACAACTGTATTAGTAATAGTTTTTTCAGCTACCTGAGGTGTGTCATTGGGATTTAAAAACGCTGTATACTTTGCTATTTCGCCAAGTTGCCAATCTAATTTAGATTTCATGCGTTTATACCAAGCGGCATTGCTGTGCTTGGCTTTGTGTTTGTTTATATATTTGAGATAAATTTTTGTTGTTCGTTCATACTTACTAATCATTTTAGTAGCAAAACGTTCTTGTGAGGCTTCTGGCCACTTTTGCATCATATCGAAGTAGCTACGATATTGTGCTGATGCAGATACGGGAGCAAAAGATACTGCTAACACCGTTGCCGCAATTACAATAAGTCTTTTCATAGTAAAGTCTCCTGACTGGTTAATTAACTTATACTACATAATAGCATAATGTAATCAAATGTCAACCAAGAAATCTAGCTATTTGAAATTTTATTTAAAAAACGTTGCTTTTCCATACGTTCTTCGAGATTCCATTTTAATTTAAAATCACCTTGATCTAACATTTCTTGTATCATGTCAGTCAACACTTGTATTTGTAATTTTTGTTCGTGTATAATTTCTGTGACATTCATTAGTTCTCCACCTTTACGTGCAATAATGTCTCCCTCTACATGCAAGTCAGGGTCTGGTGTGATTGTAATATTATCCCAATCTAAACTGTAGCCATTTGCATCATAGTTTGTTACATCAATAGTGACTGTATCAGCCATTGTATAAACGCTATCAGCCATTGTATAATCAGAAGTTCCCATAGTCTCGTTCTCCTTCCCATGGATAAACAATCCATGTTGGATTTTCTCGTTTATCTATTTCCATTGCTGTATAATCAACTGATTCAAATTCACTGGGTGCATTATCTATCAGTGTGGCTACACGAACATTGTCACCCCAAACAGAATTCCATTTTTCATCATCAGGAAAGCAACCTGCTTTCCAATCTTTTCTAATCCAATTTAATGTATTACCGCTATCGTTAATATCATCTACAATTAAAATTTGTTTACCATTAAATGCATCTTCTGCCATCCAACTATTTGATTCAGGGCCAACATAATTATCATCAGTATCTCTAAATCTAACATCAAGTGCATGCATTGTTATACCTGTGATATTTGACATCATTACCGCAGGCACAAGACCACCTCGTGTCATACCAACAATATAGTCAGGTCTCCAGTTATCTGCAAACATCAAGTTATTAATTACATTAATCATATGCTCAATGTCTTTCCATGTGTAATGAACTTTTTTAACCATTCTAGTATTCCACTTTCTGCTGTAAGTATTGTATTTCCAATTGTTTGGAGTTTGTGTCTTTATCATATCCATCTTCTAACCTATATGTAACGCCTTGGGCATATAACTTTTTATTTAATTTATTAAGTTGGGTAACAGTTTGTTTTAATTCTGAAACCATTTTAGTTATTCTAGGATCCTTCATTCTCCGTATCCTTCCCACTCTTCTACTGCAACACCGTTAAAGATTTGATAATTACAGCCTAAACTTTCATATCCTTTTTCTTCTAACCAATCATAAGAACCAAAGTATTCATTACCCTCTTCTTCTAAGTCGTTGTGATACTGTTCTTCAAATGCTTTGCCTTCACCTTCAGCCCATGCTCTATCACCTGAACCATAGAACACCCAGTCTTCTGAACAGCCATCAAATGTGTCATTTATTTCAATATTTTCATATGATTCAAAGTCCCAAATATCGGGATCTGTATCATCATCTATGTACATACAACGCTCTAGTTCTTCCTTTTCATCTTCATTTTCAATATGAATAATAAAAGTACCATTTCGCCATAATACTTCTGTATTAAGCATTTTGCCTGTTTCTTCATTTTTATATTGTTCTATTTCACAGAGACTTTTTTTCCACTGTGCAGAAACTGCATATGACTTACCAATTTCAATCTTCATTTGGATCTTCTCCTACTATAAAAACTTTGCTACAATAATAACACACACCCAACTTTTCTTTTGTTACTTTAATTGTAAACAGTGGATGTGTGTCATCTGGACAAGGAAATGAAGCGGGTTCGGGAATATAAAACTTTTCTTTCTTTTTCCAAAGTTCTTTTTTAGATTCAACTTTTTCTTCAGAAGTTTTTTTTCTATAACGATCCCACCATGCCATTTTCTTATTTTTGTGCAAACTGTTGTTGAAGTTTAACGTTATCGATAAACTCTTTTTTGGTTGCATGATCTTCTTTAAAAGCGCCACGCAATACTGTAGTTTGTGTTAAACTACTGTGAGCTCTGATACCTCTGTTCTCACAACAACCATGTGTTGCTTGAACATAAACACCAACATCATTAGAACCTGTTTGTTCTTGAATAGCATCTGCAATCATTACATTAAGTTCTTCCTGTAG
>Ga0181379_1000020_pt1 | contig 77251 bp, 67 predicted proteins | sample 2SPOviralmetaG_FD_130115 | JGI IMG/M metagenome (GOLD analysis project Ga0181379, IMG submission 130115) | Marine viral communities from the oligotrophic San Pedro Time Series (SPOT) site, San Pedro Channel, CA, USA - 2 SPOT_SRF_2009-07-10 | ecosystem: Environmental > Aquatic > Marine > Strait... | reverse complement strand
CGTTACTTGTTTCTAATGCATCAAGAGTAGTTGTTATATCGTCTATGCATTGAAACATTCTTGATTCAACAGTTCCTGTAATTTTTTGTTTGACAGCTGATACTATTGATGCTGTAATTACTGTTGATGGATCTTCAAAATTTGTTAAAACAATACTGTTGTCTATGTGTTGTAGTCCTGCATTTATTTGTGCAATCACAGCATTTAGATGTACTGCTTCTACGATTTGACCTGTAGCAACACTTGTTTCGTCAGCAGGGTTACCGCTATCGTGTGCTTTTACCACTACCTGTGATTGTCCCCACCCTTTTCTTCTAATTAAATCAATTGTATGCTGGTTATCAAAACTAAAACTACCAGCAGGATCATTCCAGTAATCGTTGTAAAACGTTACTAGGTGTTCCATGAATTGGCTTGCAGTTATTTTGTTTTGACTTGAAAAAGACAATTACTTTACTCCAACAATTATTTCTATTAAACCAGTTTCTTCTGTAGTCTTGCTTTCTAATGCTCTCCCAATAACCTGTCTATGTGTTGCATCACTTGTTGCAGCAATTGCTACACCTGGTGTATCGCTTGACGTTAGTCTTTGTCCTTTTGTAATTTCACCTATTACTTTGCAAGGAACTCTACCAGCTAGTGCTACTGGAACACTTGTTCCTTGTAACATGCTGTTCATTAAGTAAGCTGGGTCAGTTGATACTACGCCAAAAACATCTTCGTCTCTAATGTAAGTTGTTTCAGTAACTTCTGCTTCGCCACCAATTTTAACTACTGTGCCTGCTTCGTAATCTTTGTCACTTGAGTAAAGCTCAGCCAAGTCAGCATATTCTGCTGTTGTTGCTGTGCCGTGAAATTTCATATTTGCTGCTCCACTTAGTGTAATACCAGTTTTTATCTCAGCAAAAGATGATATTAAGTTATCGCTTGCATGAACTGTAAAGCCTGTTTCTGAGCTAAATGCTGCAACTGGATTACCATTTTGTTTTGTAACCCATATTTCGTGATCTACATTTGATGTATCTTTGATTGTAGTAGGACCAGCTGATCCTAAATCTATTGAAGCCCATGCACCAACTGTATCATCGCTTACTGTTGTATTCCATATACGTAGATAATTGGTGCTTGTATCATACCAAATCTGTCCCTCAATTGGAGTTGTTGGGGCTGTGTCACTTGCAAAGTTTTGTAGCAAATTTACAAAACTTTGTGCTATTGCGCTACCGTATCCGAAATAATCTTTACCTACAAGTTCTAGGCTTGTCTCTGTGTTGAGATCGCCTTCTGCAATTGTTATAGTTCCATTCTTTTTGTTAATTGAATATGCCATTTTAACTTCCTGCTGTTATTCTTAGAGTATATCGAATCTCTAGTTTACGGTTTTGGCTTTTTTGTATAGGGTGAAAAATTAAATGTGTTAGTAATGCATCATTGTCTCCTACAAGTGCTAACTCGTCAAATACATATGATGCTCCAGTAAAGTCTGCTGCATTATCGCTAGCAAGTTGTTCATTGTTAGGGAATGAATAATCAAGTGTTACAACACTTGTTAAATCTCTAAAAGTGCCACTTGCATCTGATATTTCAAAAGAATCTATTGCCTTTTCGACTATTTGGTCTGCATTTGCTCCAAAATTTGGATTATACAGTGCGCCGGTTCCACCATCTGTTTTTGGTGTTTTATATGTAATGTTACCATTTGCGTCTACTATTGTTCCTTCGTGACCAAAAGCTATTTTAGAAATGTAATATCCATCTCCGTTGTCTGTTTGATTTGCTAGTAAATTAGCAATTGCAATGGCCATATTTTCAAAATTGATTGCATTAAATTTATCTAATAGAACTTCACCCGTGTCTACATCACTGATCAAAACATGACCGTGAAATGATAAATTTGCGTTATCTGTTGTGTTATACATTGTTGCCTATTCCTTTACACTATTTAGCATAAAATTAAATATACTTATATTAAATTGTAATACCTTTGCTTAGTGTCCTAAGCTCAACAGCTGATAAGCTGTCTGTGCTTGTAGGATCTATTATACTCTTGCCCAAATCGTTGAGCATTGTTGTTCCTATTTCTGCCGAAGTTAGGAAGCTATTTGTTACGTCAACAATTACACTGCCTATTGCATGTTGTAATTCCAATGAATTCATTGTTGACCTTGTAATAATTGTTAAATCGTTACCATTCTTAATGTATTGCATAAATTCGTTATTTACATATGCTATACCGCTATCTGCAAATGCACTAGCATCATCTAGTGTTACAGTGGTTCCACCTACTGCAATTTCAGTCGTTGTGGCTGCAGCTTTGCTTTCTTCTAATCCAACAATTGATGGAATATTTGAATCTATGTTTTTCAAGTACACAAATGTTCTTGTGTTATTATCAACTGTATCTGCTGTTGTATTTGTTTGAACTTTAAAACCTGCTAGTGTTCCAAAACTGATTTTTAGTAAATGTTGTCTTTGTGGATTATTTTCACTTGTAAACAAGTTTGGCTGATGGAAAGCACCATTGTCATATGTTTCTGTGAAGCTCCAATCATTACTATCTGCAACACCTGCCACAGCATCCCAAGCAGAACCCCCATTTCTAATATCACCTGAGAATACACTTGTGAAATCATCAAACTCGTCCTTGTCTGCATCAAAGTATATAACTTGTTTTGGATCTTCTGTGATTGTAATTTTAGACTCTTCTGTTGTTTTTTGAATATCTAATATCTCATCTACTTTGGTATGGAATGGTTTAAGTGTATCAACATAGCCTATGATATTATTCATAGTGCTTCTTGTATACTTGCGTAACTTTGTGTTAATACTATGTGTAATGTCTAGCTTTACATATGTTGACTTGTGGCACCAGTTATTTTGATCCTGTTCACTAAATGTATAATCAACCATAGCAAAAAATAGTTTGTTGAATTTTACAATGTTAAAATCTATAAACCAGTCATTTCTACATGCATCAATAATTGTTCTCCACCAATCTTTTGTTTCTGTTCTGTTCCATTTTGTTGAGTCCCAACCGTAAATATCCCAGCCAGCTCTAGTGACAGCAACAATATCTTCTAGTTCAATAGTTGCATTTGCCTTTTCAGTAACAACCCAATCATTGTCTATATATTCTAATATCTCACTTCTATCTAAACCTTCACTTGTTATTTTAAGTTTTACTGTTTTAATTTTGTCAGTATCAATTGAGCTAAGTTCAGTTAAATTATTTACAGTGGTGCTTGGAACAACAAATAGATTTCTATCTTTGCTTACATAATTTGTCCATTTCCAAGTCTTGTTTGGCATGCTACTTTTTATAAATTCTCTATCCCATATTCCATAATAATCTGTATATAAATTAATATCCTTGAGTAAATCGTTTATTACAACATATGCATTTAGTCTTGCCGATTTATGATCAATAAACCAAGTTTGTTTATTATTTCTATCATCTCCATATCTGCTAAATGGATGAGCATTATAATTAGGTAATGAATTTTCAAGTGCATCAACAGTAGCAAGATTATTTCTCAAACCTATATAGTAATAATCAGGAATTAAATCTCTGTCTTTAGCAATTGTTGTCCAACTGTTATGATTTATACCACTTGGCACTCTGTTGATTTGAATAACAGTGCTAGTATCATTTAAATATATATCTGCATTTGAAAGTATAAATGCATTACCGCTAGTATGTGTTAGTGCTAAACTTGTAGTCTCTGGTGTAAGAGCTGCAAACCAACTTATACCATTAGCTGTTGGATTTTCAATTATATCTGATACTGCACTTGTTGATAAGTCTTTTCCACTTGGAATTGTGTTCTTATTTTTGACCCAAAAGTAGTAACATGTTGAATATGTTCCTAGTGTATTATTCCACTCTTCAACTGTTGAATAATAGTAATAATTTTCCTGTAGTGTGCTATTGTAAATATAATATGCTTCACCAGATGCTACTACTCCAAACATTTCTGTTTGATTTTCTACTTCTCTTGCATAATCTTCTGGACCTACAGATGATTTAGTCCACTCGTACACATCAATACTTGATCCTGGAAATAGTTTGCCCCAATGACTACTTTGATATGTATAGTCACCTTGATCATAATCATAGTATACTACTTGACTTGTATCCCACCAACGTTTACCTAAATGTTCTTGAGACCAGTAATTTTCTGCAACTACTGCATATTCTTCATCACTTGAATTGTTATAAGCAGCTAAGTCTACATCATCTGTCATATCAACTTCTGCATTTGCAATACCAGGAATAACTCCACGTAATGGATCAAAAAGTTCTAATTGTTTTACAGTTTTATTTTTATCATAATCGTAAATTGTAATATTTGCAACATCGTTGTTTGTTACTCTATACTTTGTAAATCTTGTTCCAGGAGGTAAGTCGTAAGTTATATTACCACTTACATCTTCAGATGCTGTAAATACATTTGTAGTTACTGGTCCAGCAATTCCATCTACTTTGTCAACATAAACCAATGATTTATCTGTCACTGTAGTTGATAAATCTCTTTGTGTCGTTGTTTCAAAACGTTGTGGTCTCAATACCATAATACTGCTAGCATTACCACATACATCAATAAACTTATCAATAAAAAATATTTTATTGTCTGCAGCATCTACTTGTGTAACTCTGTGTATTCCATCTATATTAGGCTGTGTTGTTGTATTGGTGAGCATTACATAATCACCCTTTACTAAACCATGTGGTGCAATTGTAGTAATTCGTGCATCGTTACCATCGCTTGTTGATGTTCCTGCACAAATACCGCATGGCTCTTCATCTGTTTCTCTAGTAAACAATGTATGATTTTGCACTTGGAAAACATTCCAACTGTAAAATTTTGTCTTTAATGATCCTAATCCTTCTACGCTGTAATCGCTATCATTTACTACCCAAATGTTAAACAAGGCAGGATCTTGACTGTCTTCTTGTCTTTCCCATTCGGCTTCAAGAAATATATTTTGAATACTTGTTATATTATTTGTTTGTAATGCACTTGGTAATATTGCTATTGTATTAAAATCAGTATCTCCTAAATCTAAAGATTGTCTAGGAGAAGAAATACGGATTTGAGCACCAGCAACCACACTTGCTGTGATATCTGTTATACCTTGTGAAGTAAAATGATTGTTAATGTCATTTATTGCTTCTAAAAATCCAATCTCTACCTGTTCTGTTGTTTCCGTAGTGGTGTAAGCAGTAGTGTTAAACCCAAATGCAATATTGCCTGCTGCAATAGTCATTGTTAATAAAGGATTATTAATCTCTGTTTTTGTAAGAATAAGTTGATTATTTGATTGTGTTGCAGTAATATTATCTAAAGAAAATAATTGAAAATTGTTTATCTGATCTAATATTTGTTGCATTGTTAATTGAGGATATATTGCACCTGATTGAACAACAGCTATTTCTCCTGCTGAATCAAATCCAAGTTCTGTGTTAGTAGAACCTGCTGATAATATTAACTGATCTCCTGGAGCTGCTCCTGTAAATTCTAATAGTATATGATTGTTAGCATCTAATGTAGCTGTAACATTAGGAACTGAACTTGTGATAAGAGAAACTACTTCTGTCATTGTCATTCCAGTATCTACATGCACTAAAACAAATTCTATACTATCTGCTATATTATATTGATTGACATTGTCTAATTCAACTGCTTGACCTGTAAGAGTAAAATCACTAGATGTTAATGTTGTGCCGTCTACAATAACACTATCAAGTTGATATCCTGTAATACTTAATGCCTGAGTAATAGTGTAAGTGTCAAGTAGGTCTATAACTGTAGTATGTGTTATTGTAACTTCGATAGAAGTTGTGTCTGTCCAATCAGCAGGATCTTGTGTAATATCAAGAACTTGTCCTGTTAAATTGCTTGCTGTGATATTTTGAGTTGTTGTAGTTGTATCTGCAAAAGTTATTACAGCCTGTATAGTGTCTACAGTGTATCCTGTAAGAGATGTTGCTATAGTAACTTGTTTAGTGTTACCAGTACCAGTAAAATCAGCTGGATGTTGAAATGTTTCAACAATGTTAGGAGGCGTCACACCTACATTCTGTATGGCTGTATTTTCTGTAAGATTGGCTGGTATATTATTAAAATCAACTGTAGTTCCATTTATAACTATTGCTTTACCTGTAACTGTTAAAAAATCATTTGGTGCAATATTACTTAAAAGTTGTGCAGGGCCTAGTATACCAGTTCCACTGCTAGCAACTTGAAATGTTAAGACATTTCCATTTATAGAAAGTTGATCTAAGTTGTTTACCACAGGATTTGCTACACTACCTGTTGCAACTATATCACTTAATGCTTGACTTGTCTGTGTAAGTGTTACAGGATTATTATCAATTTTTACTACTGTGCCCACTGGAAAAACAGGAAATCTCTTTACACCAGTGACAGTAATACCATCATTAACACTTGTAAGTCCAGTAGTATCTACTTTACATTTATATAATACAGACTCTCTTCTTACTATATCACCAAAGCTATAAGTCTTTGTGTCTGACCAATTTTCAATTATAGCATAGTCTGCTGTGCTATCATATACGTCAGTCATTTTTGTTGTATTAAATGCGTAGTATCTGGCTTCAGTTGATAGAGGACTACCGGCAGTATTTAATTTTGTTTGTGCCTGATCAAAGTCTGCGATGTTAAATTCTATACTATCTTTGTTTACAAATCTTGAATCATCATTAGTAATTGCAATACTTTTTGTTACACTTGGTTGTTCGGCAAATTCTATAACTTGTGGATTGTTGCCAATTTCATTTTGTAATAATTTTATTTCTGTGCTATGTTTTTTTGTTGTGTCTCCAAAGTAACTGTGATTGAACATATATTTTTCAAACACTTGAATATCGTCTGCGCCTTTAATAAATCTAGCAAGCCTATCTACACTTGCATTTGTGCCAGCTTCTTTTATTGCACCTTGATAAAATTTAGTAATTACATTTGGATCTAGATGTAGATTTTCAACCCAATCTCTGTCAATGTTACCTATGCTTATGTCTTTTGCTTTTTTCACATCAGGATTAAATTCTGTTATATCTGTTCTATAATATTCGTTTGTTTCTTCTACACTACTGTCAAAGTTTTGAACTATATGGTCATCAAATACTAAATGTCCTAGTGCTTTTTTCTCACCATTCCATTCTTTTGTAACACCACCACGTGCTATCAATCTATCTTGTCTTGACATTTTTACATCATCAAATAATACATTGTTAAAAATTGTGTTGTTGTTAAACACAAATGCATGTTCAAAGTCAACTACTGCAACTGTAATGTTACCAAAAGATTTCTCTTGCTTATTTTCAAATGTTACTTTGTTTTCTTTGCGAGATACTACTAAGTTTTCTTTTAATACATCTGATCCATCTCTAATATTAATATTGTTTGCAAAGTAATCAAAAGTTCCTGCTTCACTTACATGACCATGTGTAGAAGTAAACTCTATAAATTTTCCTAAGTCTAATGTAATCTCTTGACCTTCTTCTGCTCTCACAGTCCATCTTACAAAAGTATTTGCGTAAGCGTCTTTGCTTGTGGCAAATTTAAATCCGTTTTGTTCTAAAAATGCAAAGTAGCCTCTAATGAAAGTATACACGTCTTGTATTTTGTTTAACACTGATCCATATTCTAAGATACTATGATTTGTTACAAACTTAGAATATTTTCTTATAACTCTATTTGATACTTCAATATCTGTGAAATTATTTTTATTAGGTTCTAGGAACATAAATTCTTGTCTGTTAGTGCTTGAACCTTTTATTTGATATCCTTCTGGTTCTTTCTTAATTGTGATTTGACTTGCATTAATAAATGTATGAGGATATCCATTGTGCATTACAATTTTGTAATCGTTATCAGATACTGCAAAAGATCCATCAATGCCGCTTTCTGCAAATAAGCTCATACTACTTTTTGTTGTAAATCCATTAATTTTTTGAATTAGTTGTGTATCTAAGTTTGTATAAATTTGTTCTGCTAAGTCAGTGTATCTGTTTCTAATTGTATAATTATGTTGTGCTTGACTTATACCATTTGCAACAAATTCTGCTTGTTTGTATTCATATTCTAAATCAAGTGTATCTATATTTTTACCTTCGCTATCTCTTACACTACCTAAAACATTACTTGTTATTACTGCTTCGGTTGTGATGTCAAAAAGCCTTTTGTTTACAATAATATTATCTACTTCTCCTGTTGCTGTAAAGTTAACAACTGGTGAAAAGTTTTGGTCAAACTTGTTACCATATACAACACTGCTTTCGTTTGAAGTATTGGAGTAAATTTGATTTGTGTTTATTTTTATTGCATTTAAAACTTTGTTGCTTTTGTAACCAGGTAAGATAAAAGATTTACTGTTAATCATTTTATTTTCAAGTTCGCTTACATTGAAACTAGAATCATCATTTGCAACTGTTGTAAATGTTCCTGGCTGAAAGAATTCTGTAAATGCTTGAGCTGGTTTTAATTTAATAATAGCATCTATTGTTACTGCATTACATTGTGCAGTTTGTCTAAATAATTGTTCTGTAGGACCCCAGTCTCCGAATACAAAAGATTCGCTTGCTTCTAATACACTTGGTGTTCCGAGTATATCTTTTGGATCTACTAAATCACCATTTGTATCTACTGGGCTATTATTTGTCCAATCCCATGCGTGTCTAGCATATGTAATTTCCTGTGTGACATTACTTGCAGGATTATTTGTTTTACCAAATGTTAATGCATCAAGTAATGCTGTTCTTTTTGTTGCATCTGTCCAACTGTAATATGTATCCCACCATTGTGGTTTGAAGTTGAATCCCAACATGTGCCATGGTGTGATATGAGGTGTTGCTGTACCAAATAAAATATTATAAATCCCAACATAGTGACCTGGCAGATTTGTATCAACAAAATGATTATATGATCCAAGTATAGTAGAAGTCATGTCTTTGTAGTTCCATGTTTTACTATCATTTACATCATATACAAGTTCTTCTAACACAACTGGGTAATTGTTTGCTTTAGCCCATTTACTGTAATATGTATAAACATAGTTGTCTAGTTCTGCGTTTGTATACCATGTGCTTCTGTGTTGACTTGGGATATATTTGTTTACTGATTTTAGTTTAACATTGCTATATAGTAAATCTTCTTTTACAATACCTGCATATATCATGCATTCTAATTCATACTGTGCTGCATTTACAACATCAAATGTTGCTGAATTCATATTGAATAAATCTGCACCAGAAGCTAACAAGTAAGTTCTATTATCATGTGTAACAAGTTTGTTGTCTACTACTGTAGGTTCTTGACCTACTTGGATACCTAATTTAACAAGACTTTGTGGAACATATGAATGTGTATCCATTTGGTAATAGTGAATTTCTACACTTGAATATTCACCACTCGCACTTGTCTGAGGTGTTATTAGTAGATTAATTTTATCTCCATTAACTGTGTATTCCTTGTCTTTTACAAGTGTTCTTCTTACCATTATATCATTGTTGTCTTTGTCATCTCTCAACCATACATATACATGATCTCTTATATTAACATCACCACCTGCAATTTTATCAATCGTAAATGTAGTTTGATTATCATCTATAGTAAATGTTTTAGTAACAGGTTCTTTGGTGTATAACATATTACTTGTTTTGTATAAATCTGTGCCTTTTTTGTTAGCTAATAATGTTGTTAATGTTTTGCTAACAACTTCAGAAATATTAGATATTGTTGTAGAAGAATAAACTCGTCTTACTTGATTTCTAAATCTAGTAATAAAAGCATCGTAATCTTGTCCTTGTTCAAACAATGCACCTGTGATACTATATTCTTTGTTTATGTATTGTATGTCGTGCATTATACCTGTGTTTTCGTTGAGGAAGATTTTTCCACCGTATGACGAAAGTCTAATAGAACTGCTAAAGTTATTTTCTCCAAACACACTTCCAGTAAACCCTGGAATTGCTAACATCATATCTTTCCAATGATCTGCAGTTTCAGAAATTGTAAATGAATCAAATGTTTCATTGTTGCTGTTTGACTGCCATAGTGTAGGGAAACTTGGGTTGTTTGTTGCATTGCTCAAATCATTGTTTATAAATTCAAAATCAATTATGTCGCCTTCTTTGCATTGTGTTGTGTTGATAGTTGTTGTAGTTGCATTTACTGTAACATCTGATGTATCAAAGTTTTCTCCATTTTTAGTTAATCTGTAAAAATGATTATTAATACTATCTGCTACTGTTATTTTAAATACGCTGTTACTGTTGTACTCTGCACTATCGTTTACAATTGAAGTTAATTCTTGTGTAGCACCAGATGCAATAGTTACACTGTTGTTGGCAAAAACTAAATTATTATCTGTTAAATTAGTAATTTTAATTGTTGAAGTCGAATCAACTAGAATACCATCTTTAAACCTATCAACATTTTTATTAATGCTTGTTCCTTGTGAAGTTGTTTCTTTGAGATTAACTTTCCCATCAACTATGTAAACAAAATACTCAAATGTAGGTCTATAATTGTCAGAGCCTAATGGAATATCAAACTGTTGAGATGCAATCTGTGCTGCTGTGATTGTATACTGTAAATGTTCGTATGCACCAAATATATTATCACTTGTTTTGTAAAGTGTTGATAGTTTATTATCTTGTTTAAAATAATTGTATCCTTTTCCTTTGTATTCATGTCCAAGTTTTGGATCTACATCATCTGCAACAACATAGTTTAATGTATATGTGTTCAAGTAATTTTCAAATTCATATTCTGCACCTTTTGGCGTATCTTTGTAAGATAATTTTTTACCAAGTATTGCATCAGTGTTACCTGTTCCTTGTTTGTAACCAAATATTTTGTTTCCAATAAATTCATTATCGTATTGGGACACTTCTACATTATCTATAGTATAAACTTTGAATAAAGGATCTTGATGTGCTAAAGTTTTTGCTTGACTTTTTTGAATACCTGAACTAGTAAAATAAACATCACATTTTTCGTATGTTTTTAAATCTGTAAATGGAGTGTAATCTATAAATGCAGTATATCCATTTACTATTGCTTTGTGTTCTACTAACACACCTCCTGTCATTTTATAAACATGTGTGTCGTGTGTATCTGTGAATATAACAAGACTACCATTCTCTATGTTTGCTTCAGCTGGTATAATTAAATCACTGCCACTTACTGTTGGTAGATAATCACCTTCTGGTTTTATGTAGTAGTCAATATGACCAAGCCATTGCATGTCCGTGCTTGCAATATAATCTGCACCTTCGAACAAATTCATTTTTGTTTCAAATTCTATAATACTTCTTTTTGCTTGATAGGTAGCATTAGCATACAGTGACAAGTCTATATGTGGTATAATTTGTTTTAAAGTTTTTATACAATCGATATGAACCCAGTTATTGATCCTTGACCAAGCTGTTTGTCTACTATCGTTTTTTGCAATAACAATATAATCTGGTTCTGTTTCTATTACCTGTTCAAAGTCCCAAGATTCGATATCATATGATTCACCTAAGTTACTGTTTGGTGTTATAGCTGTAGCTGTAACTGTTCCGTCACCTACTTCTAAATAGTAAATGTCAGTTTGGTCTGGTAGTTTTGCATACAAATTATTTACAAGTTTATCATTGTTTGATTCATGTCTTAGTAAATTAAACCCATCAAAGAATACTGGTTTATCTGCATGTGTATCGTTGTTATATGCTGTAAGCCTATCTAGACTAGAGCCTGTATAACCTCTTGCACTTGTCCTAAATTCTACATCATAAACTACGTTTCTATCCCAATAACCATCTGATCTAATATTACCTTTGTATTGATTAGAATACATAGTTTTGCCGCTTGTATCTCTAAATAAAATTAATTTAATACCTGTGCCTACACCCGTTACTATGTAAGTATTATCTGTTGCCGCTGTTCCCCAGTTACCTGAAAACTTGATAATCATACCGTTATGTAACTTGAAAGTATTGTTATCATCTGTTAATTCGTATACTGCTTGATTATCTATTGCATCAAATATATCTACTGTCGCACCTGTGTTTGTTGCTGTGTATATTGGTAAATTTTGTGCCCAGTAGTATGAACTGTAGTTAACCAACATATCAATATTAACTGGCGGATTAAAAACATATCCCTGACTCGAATATGCACTTGCATAGTTATAATTTGTAAAATTTGTTTGTAAAGCATTTACAACATCGTCAAATGCAAGTGTATTTGTAATTTCATTTTCATTGTTTTTTAAAACAATACCAGGCTGTAATTGGCTTATTTGTTTTGCTTTGTTATTGTTAATAATGTCAATGTATGTGTCATGTAGATTTTTTTCTCTTCCATGTGTACTACCAATAAATCCATGATAATCTTTTAAATTACCTTTGCTAATCATTTGATCAAATGTACTATCTAACCATGATTTGTTAGTATCGCTTTGGAATGTTTTTGGTAAGAAGTTAGATGAACTAACCTTACTATTAGGATATTGTCCTGCTCTTTTCTTGTTACCTGCCATTGTTACTGTCCTGCTCTAATATTTGTATCTGTGATTGCATCAATAATATCAATGTCTTCTATTTTTACATCTGGTATAAATATTTCACTACTCATTGGTTTGATTTCAAACAAATCACCAAATACGCTATCTGCTCCTTGTGGAACAATTACAAAGCTACTGATTAATCCACTTAGCTCTTTGTGAACAAATGCAGCAAGTTCTGTGAAATAAAATGTTTCACCAAAGTCCCAATTCTCAATTTTGAAATATTCATTAATTTTTTCAATTATTTTAGTTTTTACATCATTGTCTGTAGCTGTGCTAGTTTGTAATTTAATTACTCTAAACCTAGCTTTTAATTGTGGTTGTGCAGTATTACCAAACAATGGTTTATATGTTACACTTCTATAAACAACACTGTCACTCATTGCTTTTACATTTGCAACATCTGCAAATGTTTTAGATAACTGATTACTTGTTGGAGGATTAGGTATGTCTTTTTTACCTAGTAGATACTGTTTAAAATCAGCATCATATGTACGACCTAATACAAAAACATCTATAACATTAGTGAAACTAGGATCTACTAGAACATTTCTGTCTGGGTTGTGTTGCCATTCGAATCTTAAGTTTTGTTTACCATCTACTGTATCTAGGACACCGTCTTCATTATAATCAACGTCAATTTGGTCACCTGATATAATATCATCAAATGCTCTTGGATTATTTGGTCTTACATCGTTGTTTGAATCTTCTAAAGATATAATTACTCTATGGGAATTTGATATACCATTCTGGTCAATAAAATACCCACTTATGAAAAATGTTCCTGCTGGATCAAATTGATCATTTAAAACTGTAATTGTGTCTTTTTCTCTTTTTAATGTGTAAGTGTCTAGTTCGTATTCGTTTGATATATTACTGAACTCAACATTAGCACTACCAAATTCAAATCTAATTGTTCTTGTTAATATATCATATGAACCATTGTTATACTCTAACCAAACTAACCAGTTTTCGTCAAACTGTGTTGTATTATAAGTAGCAAATGGATTAGTGTTTACTGCATCTACACCTGGTTCAAATATTTCCCAACTTGTTTTTTCGAAGTTATAATATATTGCAAAAGTTTTTTGTGACTTTAAAAAATTTAGTATAATTTGTGTTTCTCTATCACTGAACACTCTGTTAAATGCAGGATATATTGATTTGATATATTTGGTTGGCGGAATATCACTATCTAAAACAATACTACCTTTGCCTACTGAAGTAAGACCTGTAGCGTCACCATTTACATCATATATACCCAGTCCGTTGTTGTATATTCTTACAACTCTTGCCCACATAGGATTACTATCGTTAGCATCTGAAAACTCAATCAAACTACCTACTTCTATGTGTTTAGTATATGCTGCCTGAGAGCTTCCTACTTTTACATAATCAGGTCCTTCTAAAAAGTAACCATTGTTTGCACCTAAAGCATTTGAGCCAGTTGGTATCCATTCATATGTGTTTGTGTTATAGCCTGCTGGCTTTAAACTATCAAAAGGAAACTTAGTATAGTATAAATTTAAAAACTCACTGTTGTTAAAAATATTTTTTAAATACTTGTTGTAAACTTGACTAGACGATTCATTAGTTGCAGTTGATATATTGTTTGTAACATTGTATGCATATATTTTACCGTCTTTATTGAATATGTTTACACTTGTGTATGCACCTGTTGGATCCATTGTATGATGAAATCTGCTGTGTCCGCTGTGTGTTCTATTAATAGATTTTATCTTGAGTGCATCTTCGCTTTGTGTTTGAATTACATTATTATAATCACTTGCAGTGATCATTCTACCTTGGGAACTATAAAAACGAGGTGCATTCTCTTTTATACTGTTAGCAGTTTCGCTTTCTGATGCTGTAACAATTGGTGATTTTAATTGTAATCCCATAACTGCTTGATATTGATTACCGTCTGAGCCAATATAGTTTACTGTAATTTTTTGTGGTCCTAAATCATCAGGACGTAGAGTGTATGTATTGTTAACACTTGTTCTAAACCATACTCTAATAATTCCTTTAGGTGGATTACCAAAATTACTATCACTAAAGCATACACTTATTTGATTATTCTCACGTGTCTTTACACTGAATATATTTCTGTCTGTTCCTGGCAATGCATTGTAAATTTCATTTTGTCCATATACATTTTCTACTTTAGTCCAATATGTTAATGTATCATCTGTGTCGTTAACGGTAGCTACCCATACGTCACTGTTGTTGATATCTGAAACGTCTATATCAAGTTTCATATTTGATATAGGATCTGAAATAGGAAAATCTCTAGATTGTAAATCGCCTTGCTTTAGTCCAACTAAAAATCCTGTGTTTGCACTTGTTATACCTTGACCGTCATTTTTGTATACAATACTGAATGCATTGTTTTTATCTGGTGTAACTTCTTCAATAATACTTCTTTGGTTTACATCTAGTCCTACTACATTAAACACACTAGAAGTACCAGCAGCACTACCAATTAAGTTAAATTTAATTTGATTAACATTATTCTTTAATTTGTAAAATTGATGAGTGATGTTATCAATAATTGTTTGTTTTACAGGACTACCAAATGTGTTACTGTCTTGCATTAATGCATTCATAACAGTGATAAAATCATCCATGCTGTTTACATTAGATGTGTTTTCAAATCTTAATTCTTTACCACCTAAACTTGTTCCGTCACTACCAATTACTGCTTCGTTTGTTTTTACACTGACAATCTTCATTTCACCAAATGCTGGCACATTTCTTTTTGGTGTGTAGCCTAAAAATTCTGCTAGTTTAAATATACTTTCTTGTCTTTCACTTGTACTTAAAAAGTTGTTGCGTGTGTTTAAATCAACCCTAAAAGCCAAGTTGTGTCCAAACTGTGCAACTACATCAAGTAGTGCAACAAATTCTGCTGATTCAATCCAGTCGTTGTAATTTTCAGGATAGTTGTTGCGAACATAGTCTACCATAGCAGAACGTATAGTGTCAAAATCATATGCTTGTAAATTTGCATTGATAAAGCTATCGTATACTACTGTGTAGTCTTCGGCCGCAAATAGTTTTGTTTGTCTAGTGTTTTGTGCCATTTTAATACTCTAGAGTTTCTTCAAACTCTTTATCAAATTTAAGTTGCAACTCTGTTGCAGTTTTAGTAGGGAGATATATTAAATTAGCACTTACATATACAAAATGTGCATCTTGATCTATAGTAATAGTAGAATCGCTTAATTGAAAGCGTGGATCGTAATTAACAATGCTAATCACATCTTCTTCTATTTCGTTTATAGTAAGATCATCTAAAGGTTGGAATACCAAATAAGGTAGGTTACTACCAAACTCTGGGTTCGTCCACTTTTCGCCTTTGCGAATGTGGAAATGGTTTTCGAGGTCTTGCATTGCAAGATCTAAACCTACAAGAATTTTTGCAGTAGATTTTGTATTTTTTGTTGTATAGCCAATAATATTACTCATACAACTATTTATGTGAAAAATTAACTATATACTTAACGGGACAATTTTAAGCTGATCTTCTGGCCAATTTATAAAATCTTGCCAGCTAGGATCCGGTATACTAAGTGGATAATACTTGCTGTTGTTGTTTATTTCGTGCCATGTTGGTCTATATGGTATATTAAGTGGTTTAATAATTTTACTACCTTTTTTAACATTACATGGTCCACATGCTGCAACTGTATTAGTCCATCCCAGTTTGCCGCCTTTTGATTTAGGCCTAACATGATCTAACGTAAGATTGTCGTGACTAAAAGAATTACCGCAATATTGACATCGATAATCATCTCTTATGTAAACATTGCGGCGTGTGTATTTTGCTTTTGCTGGTTGTTTGTGATATTTACTGAGCATCACCACAGAGGGCATGGGTATGCTTAAACTTGTAGACCTTATGTATCTACCTTCATAGTTTTTTACTACATGAACTTTTTGTCCAAACATTGTCTTGATAGCACTTTGCCAACTGATTGTGCTTAGTGGTAATAGACTCAATGGTAATGCATCTGCATTTAAAAGTAATACACTGGGCAAAACATGTTCCTCGATTCAACTATATTTATTAACCTAATTGTTTTACTAGGCGCATTCTTGCTTGATCCATTCCTGGTAGGAAGCGGCTTGTTTCTACAAAGTAAACTCTTTCTGCTTGCAACTTTTGTTTATCAGATTTCATTTTTAGAGGGTAATCTCTTTCTAGTGCTTTTAAACTTGCAGCTTTGATAAAGTCTCTTTTTTTCTCATTACCATAATCGCCTAGCATTAGTATTCTTGCTTCTAGTTGTCGTGTACTTCTATTATTGCCACAGTTTGTTAGTGCAGTAGCATAGTAATTCCATTGCTTATTTTTAACATAATCATATACATCAAATTTACGTTGCTCGGTTCCTATTTTTTTAAAGTCACCAGTTTTATAATAAACACTTAATAATGTATCATATTGTGATTGGGAAAGAGTTTCTATTGGTAATAATTGTTTTAGTTTTCTTTCTGCTATTTTTAATTGATCAATAAAAATGTTATGGGCTTCTACTTCTGTGAGTCCATTACTGTCTGTATTGATGTTTAGATTATATCCTATTTTCATTACGCCGTCAATATCTAAATACGAGTACGGTGTATAATTTTCTGTTCTAAGAATAAAATTAACTAATTCTTCACTTGCTTCAAACTCTTTTGTAGGTTTGGTATCATTCACATAGGAAGTATTGACTACATTAAAAATAGTGTAATCAATTAGCATATCATCTGTAATAATATTTGGTAAGTTTATTACTGGCATTACTTGTTACCTTCTCCTGTTGTAAACTTTTCATATTGACCTGTTGCACCTTTCCAAGGATGATGTTCTGGAACTCTTGTTGCAACACTTTCTTTTACACCTGTGTTTTCTCCTAACTGGCTTGATGTAGGATCAGTTGTACTACCTGCTTGCGGTCCGTTCATGTCTATCCTTCCGGCAGTTTCTGTGTAGTTTCCTGCGACTAATAAGTTACCGTTGCCGTCTGCTTGTAAATTTATATCAGTTTGTGAATGAATATCTATGTTGCCGACTGTGCTATGCAATTTAATTCCTGTACCTGTGCTTTTCATGTTAATACCTAAATCAGCTTGCATATTGATATTACCGCCTGCGTGTATGTTGTAATCACCTTCTGTATGCACACTTACACCTTCTTGACTGTATATATCTATACGTCCATCTTTGTCCATTTCTATATAAGCATTTGCAGCATGGTTGTTGATAAACACTGTGCCTGTTGTATCGTCCATTAAAACTTGAGCACCACCTCTGGTTTTAATACGAATGTTTTTACTAATGCCTTCAGCATCGCCATCGTCTAATGTAAGCGTATGACCGCCTAAGGTTGTAATTCCAAAAACCTTACTTGGACTTTCTCTTCTTGCACTACTTTGACTGTGTCCTCTTAACAAATCACCGGCTAGTCCTTGTTCAACTAAATTAATAGCTGATCCTGGATCTGCTGGTCTTGTATCTGGATCAACAGTGTCGTATGGATTTTTTTCACTAGATGGTGTTACAGTTTGTGTATCACCTGCATAAGACAAACTGCTAGCATTGCCGCCCATCATATAGTTTCTATCTTTTGCAATAAGGCTACCTATTAGTATACCTTGATGCATTGCACCAGTAAATGCTACAACAACCTGTGTCCCTACTTCTGGTGGCTGCGGCCACATGCCATAACTTTTTGGACTTTCATCGTAATTGGTAATTTCTTGGCTGCTACCTTTGATGCTTGTTATACCACCGTATGGAGTTGTAAGCAAACAAATTGTTCCAACATCCTCACCATCTACTGGGCTACCAAACTCGGGTATTCTAACATTTATTCTACCTGTGTACAGACTATCTGCATTATTAACAACTGTTCCCACGTATACACCTGTGATGTTGTTAATACCAAACTTCTCATCTCTAGTAGACATTGACGGTCTACTTTTTGATCCTTTTACGTTATATCCTGGTCCTGCCATTATAAATTCTTTAATTCCTCTTGTAAAAAATATGTGCTTGATTTATGGTCTCTGTACATACGTAATTTACTTACATACTGTCCTTGTTGAAATCTATGTTCAATTTCTCTAAGTTCATATACACCACTTGTGTATAAATCCATAGGACCTTTGTCAAACGCATTATCCAATGTGTTTTTATTTAATGGAAAATAACTCACAAATGCAACAAATATATCGCTGGTAGCATTTATATTTTTTAATGTTTTACTAGGCATGCCTGAAATTGTCACACCGGGTACTCCTAATAGATAAGGATCACCTATAATATCTACTTCGATAATTTGCGTATCTGCGGTTCTGTTAGCATAGCTTTCTGCATATGCTGCTTCTCTTTGATTTACTGTAATTGTTTCTTCTGTAAGCTGTTGATCTATTGGAGTGTTTACTATATAATCTCTTGGTAAGTTTTCCATTACATTTAGAGAATTTGTATTAACAGGTATATCACTCAAATATACAGCAGGTAGTAAATTTGTTCCAGCTTTCTCGACTTGATTGTTACTTGTATTAAAAGCAAGTCTAGGGTCTGTGCTTATAGAAAATAGCATGTTAAATTGTGCAGAATAACTTAGAACTTCTGTATTTTTACCTGTATAAAGATAATCATATTTTTTTACTATGGGAAGTTTATCAAATCTTGTCTGTTGATAACTTTTGTCTGATAATTTTCCATTGTCTGATCCATCTGTCCTTACAACACCGTATCTTTGCTTAATGCCAATAGTAATTATTGTTGTAATTGGTTTTTGTTGAGTAACATTATCTGGTTTGTCTTTTTTGCCAGACGTGCCTACAACTTCTTGTGTGATTTCTATTGTAGGTGTAGTGTATCCTTCGTCTTGTGCTTTTTTTACATATTCATTCCAAGCCGATTGTCTTGTAATAAACGTTTTAACAAATGAAACAACATTACTGTTGTGTGGAATCCTTACATCGATTTTATCAGAGTCTTCGGTATTTTTAGCAGTGCCAGAACTGTTAGCAAATGTTATAGGCATTTGATCTAAAGAAAATCCACTTGTATCACCAAATTCTATTTGCCATGTTTTTCTTGGCTCAAGTGTTGGTGCGTCCCTTTTATCCGGCTGTGGTGGATTAATTGCTGACTTTTCAACTTGATTTAATCCTACTTCTAACTTTTCTGCAAATTCTCCTAGTGTAGCAACAGCCTTTACATGTACTTCACCTGCAGATGTTGTATTTTCGATAGCTGCAAGACTCGGTATTGTTAAGCATGTAAACATATAACTAGTACCATCTGGTCCTGTTTCACTAGTAACACCATATGGAATAACTGGAAAGAAATGTATGCTATCATATTTTTCTACTCTGCCTGTTTGAAATTCTCTGCCTTGAAATTCTAGTTTTAAAACATATGTCGCATCTTTCATAGTTTTAAAATTGAATGTTCCTGCTTGACTTAAAATTCCATCCAATAATGTAAATCCCATTGGCTCTTTTAATTCAAATTGCATAGTGCTTGTTTGTGCTGAACCTTTTGTGTCATCTCCAAATAAAATTGCATTAAACAAAAAATTATCAATACTGTAAGTTGCTTCTACACCTGATTTTGCAATTATAATTGCCTTACTTGGATCTGGTTCTTTGGTTTTCAAAAAGTTTTCTGGTTCGTCAAATACTTCTTTGTTTGTAAGATAGAATGTCCAGTTATATGTCGGTAAATCAACACTGGTATACCAGTTAGGTTCTGGGCTTTTCTTTACAAGGTTTTTATTATAAAATTTTTCAATAGCCTCTTCCATCTTGTCTGACACTGCTTCTTCAGTTGCTGTTTCTACTGTTGAGGTATCTTCGTCTATATTGTTTGCAGCATATTGATTTGCCGCTTCTAATATTGCCTCACCTTTAATCTGCTCAACTTTATCATCTGATTTTATCATTTGTTCTGCTTGATTTATCATTGGTCCAGATGTTGTTTCTTTTGCAGGGTCTAATTGTGGGTTGTTTTTGAAATGCTGTTCAAATGTTTCGTAGTATGACTGTGTTAGTTCTTGAAATGCTTCAGTGCCTTTGTCTCTAGGTTGATCAAATTGAAACTCACGGAAGTTTGAACCTTTAGCTAACCGATCAGCATCTTCGTTAGTCATAATTGGAGAAAAAGGAATATACTCTCTATCTGATAAATCTCCACTTGGTGCGTCTGGACCTTCAAACTGTCCGTCTGGTTGACTGTCTGATATAAACTGTGTTCCAGATTCATTGTTGATTTGACTGAGACTATTAGTAAACTTTGTAGCATCAACATGCTTGGCACTGTTTATACCGTCACCTTCGTAATAACTTTGTCCTGGAAAAATTCTTCCGTGAGCACCTTGTTGTGCAGTAGCAACAGGAACACTTGCAAACTCTTTGGCAAGATTATCTTGGAAAGTAGCATTATCCATGCTGCCACCTTTCCAGCTTGACAATCCACGCTGATCTAATCTTGTTGTCATTAATTGATCTTGAACTTCTGGTGTAAAATATGTTGTTTCTGGATTAAAGCCAGCACGGTCTACTGTTTCAGAAAGTGTGCTTTGAATAAATTGATACTTGCCAACTGCACTACTAACCTGTCCACTAGTAATCTGATTACGTTGAAATTGTTGAACTTGTGAGATAGTCATATTACTAAAATCTGGCTGTTTAGAACTACCAACAGGAATACCATAGACAGCATTATAGTCACCGTTGCTTTCGCCACCGGCTACAAGATCTAATATTTGCTTGTCTTTGATGTCTGGTGTTCTTGTTGCCATTTTACGAGAACCTTATAGGATATTTTATTGTAATTCCGCTTTTAAAATCTATGATTGGGTCAACAAGTTTATCTTGGTTAATTTCAGCAAATACCCACCATAGTTTTGCATTTCCATAAAGGTCAAATGCTAACTTATCTGGTCGTTGATTATACTTGGCTTCTAGCACCATCTCATCTATTTCTATATCATTAGGAACAGGTGATTTATAAACATCGAGAAACCTGTTTCCAATTATTTTTGTATTTCTATACATACTGTCTGATCTATATTCTGTCATTAGATAAATCCATCCCCACGTTTTAATGCACTACCGTTTGCATAGTTTCTAAGATTAAATTTTTGTTTAGTATATCTAGGAGGCATTTGAATTCTTAAATCCAAGGTAACAAGTAAACTTGTTGGTATACTTGTTTTTGCTCCATTAAAGTCAACTTCGACATAATCAATATCTTCAACTAAATTGTAGTTGACACTTGTTAAAATAACAGGAACATTGTTTGCATGTAAATGTCCATATGCATTAAAAATAAGTGTCTTAGGAGGACTACCTGGATTTACAGCATTTTCACCAAAGTCTGATTTGGTAAGTGTTTTAAAAAAGTGTAGTGCCGCTGCTGTGTATCTTGCTTCGCTCATTTCGTTGGCAGTAAATGTTGCTGTAATTCCAATTGTTGGGTTAGGTGTGTTAACATAATAGTTTGGTTGGTATATACTGTGAGTTGTTTCATAGCTACCATAGTTTGCACTATGACCAATCCCAATAGTTGGAGTATATGGAAATATTACTCCTCTATCATTTCTAAGAGGTGATAGCAATCCATCAAATGTTAATCCACCTTGACTTTTTACTTGTAATCTTACTTTTTGATTGTCACCTATACCGCCGCTCATGATGTTAGTCTACCTACAATAAATTCAAAAACACTTTGGTCAAACTTTCCAAAAAACTGTTGAAATGATTTTTTCTTTTCTTCTTCGCTAGCATTACTTGCTAGCGTTGTTCGAAAATTGCTTGCACTCATACCACCTTGCATAAGAGGTGCTTCGTATGCAAAAACAATTCCTTCGCTGTGTGGAGTCATACCTTCCATGTTTTGTGGAACTGGTTTAACTTTGTCACCTGACAGTCGCATAGGATCTTTTGCACCATAGACTAATATAGTGGATGTTGTGTTGTTATCTTTGCCTACTACACTTGGTTCACTTCTATACGGATTGCTGTTAACAATCTTATCTGCAGGTATGCTAAACATTCTGCTCATAATATCTCTTTTTTCTTCAAATGTAAAAGGATCGTTACTGTAGTCACCCGATGAATGTGCTTTTACAGCTTTTTGACTAAACGTAGTAGCAATATATACATTGTCTCTGCCAAACTTTTCTACTAGATGTTTGTATACATCACTGTGTCCTTTGTGCATTGGTTGGAACCTGCCACCGTAGAATACTACGTATCCACTAGCATCTTCCATTAATTCTGTTAATTCTCTTAATAGCATAGCATTTTCTCCACTAGTATTTATGCAATTAAAAAACCGGTTGACTTACAATAAGTTATTCCATATAATGTTACACATAGGAGAGTATAATAATGACCAAAACGAGGCAACATTACTTAACAAACAAAGACTTGTTGCGTGAAATCCACAATAGCAAAATGACTTATTGTTGGACACGTGATGACGATTTTAAACATTATGATTTAATTATTAGTTCATTTGATGATATAAACGAAGATAGTATTTTTACAGCCAAACAAAATAGAGCAAAAAGATTACAAAAAATTGCACACGAAGCTGAAGTTAGACGTTGGGAACAAGGTCTAACAGGTAAGAAAACAAAACCACGTGGTGCAGATTTTGCAGTAAATATTGATGATATAGCTGATGAAGATTTAGTAGTTCGTGTTATGACATTTGAACATATACCCGAAGAGCAAAGAAAAAACAAACCAAAGACAGTTGCAGATTATCATTCAAAGTGTAACTTTCCTCCTTTTAAACATTATGCAAAAATAAGTGGTAAGTGGGAAGAGGTTGCTCGTAGTCATTGGGCAGGCGGAAAAGATAATGGATACTTTAGTGTAGAACATGGAATCACAACTCCTGCACTTGCTCGTGCTTATATTAAGTTATGCGAGCGTTACAGTATGAGAGCAAACTGGCGTGGATACACTTATGTAGATGAGATGCGTGGACAGGCACTGTTACAACTATCACAAATTGGATTACAGTTTAATGAAGCAAAAAGTGAGAATCCTTTTGCTTATTACACAGCGGCTATTAATAACTCCTTTACAAGAGTTCTAAATTTAGAAAAACGTAGTCAAAATATACGAGATGATTTGTTAGAAGAAGGTGGATTAAATCCTTCAATGACACGTATCTTTAATGCTGAATGGGAAACTATCCAAGAAGATCTCAAAAAAGAGCAAGAAAAGCAAGAAAAAGCAGCACAAAAATCTGGAGAATAAGTTTTGTTTGATAAGGCAGTAATTTTTACTGATATCCACTTCGGCATGAAGAATAACAGTAGATTGCACAATCAAGATTGTGAAGATTATCTAATTTGGATGATCGACGAGGCACATAAGCGTGGCATTAAAAAATGTATCTTTATGGGTGACTGGCATCATAATAGAGCCAGCATTAATGTTAGTACACTAAATTATACAGTGAGTAACCTTGAAAGATTAAATGATGCATTTGATGAAATTCACATGCTTACAGGAAATCACGATCTTTACTATAGAGAAAAACGTGAAATTCATAGTATTCCTATGACACAACAGTTTTCAAAAATCAACATTGTCAATGACGAAATGTATATAGATGATAATGTTGCACTAGTTCCGTGGCTAGTAGATGATGAGTGGAAGAAATTAAAAGAAGTAAACTGCAAATATATGTTTGGTCATTTTGAACTCCCTACATTTTACATGAACGCACTTGTTCAAATGCCAGATCACGGAGGCTTAACAGCAAAAGATTTAAGTAAACCAGAGAAAGTGTTTACTGGACATTTTCACAAAAGACAAGAAAAGGGCAATGTAATTTACACAGGTAATGCATTTGCACATAACTATGCTGATGCATGGGATGACGAACGTGGTTGTATGTTTCTTGATTGGGATGGAACAATGGAATTTGTTCCATGGCCAAACGCACCAAAATATAGAACAATTAGTTTAAGTAGACTAATTGACAATCCTATAAAATACTTGGGAGAAAAAACATACTGTCGTGTAACACTTGATGTAGGTATCACATACGAAGAGGCTAATTTTATCAAAGAGACTTTTGCTCAGCAATTTAATTTACGTGAGATTGCATTAATGCCTAGTAAAAAAGAAGAACATACACAAGATTGGAACAAGGGTGTTGATATTCAAGTAGAAAACGTTGATAGTATTGTTATGAGTCAATTAGATAGTATACAAAGTGAAACAATTAAAAAAGAAATGCTAGTTGACATATACCGTGGACTTGCGTTATAGTAATAGTATGTTAATTATTAAAAATATCACAGTAAAAAATTTTATGAGTGTAGGCAATGTTACACAGGCTGTAACATTTGACCATACAGGATTAACACTTGTGTTGGGTAACAACATAGACTTGGGCGGTGATGGTTCACGTAACGGTACAGGTAAGACAACAATTGTAAACGCATTGAGTTATGCACTTTATGGTAATGCATTATACAACATTAAAAAAGATAATCTTGTTAATAAAACAAATAATAAGCAAATGATAGTTACTGTTGACTTTGAAAAAGATGGTCAACAATATCGTATTGAACGTGGTCGCAAGCCAAATATTTTTAGGTTTATTGTTAATGATGCAGATACAACAGATGGCACAGATGAGTCACAGGGTGAAGGGCGTCAAACGCAAACTGTTATAGAACGCACACTAGGTATGAGTCATACTATGTTCAAGCATATATGTGCATTGAACACATATACAGAACCATTTTTAAGTATGCGAGCAAACGATCAGCGAGAACTTATTGAACAACTACTAGGTATAACACAACTTAGTGAAAAAGCAGATATTTTAAAAGAACTTGCAAAAAATACAAAAGATAAAATACAACAAGAAACATTTAGAATAAGTGCAGTAGAAGAAGCAAATGAGAGAATTAATAAAAGCATATCTGATCTACAACGTAGACAGCGTGTGTGGGGGACAAATAAAGAAGATAAAAGAAAACAACTAAAAAGCGAATTACTTGCATTAGAACATATAGATATTGATGTAGAAATTAAAGCTCATGCAGACTTTGAAGATTTTACTAGTAAAAAAAATCAATTAGATACTTTAAATGCAGAAATAGCTAGACTAACTAGTGCTATTGATAGAGAACAAAAACGTCTTAACAAAGCACAAAAAGATCTAGATACAACACTTGGCCATAAATGTTATGCTTGTGGACAAGAGCTACATGATGAAAAACATACTCATGTTGTAGCAACAAAAACAGAAGCAGTAAATGAAAGTCAATCACACATTGACGAAGATACTGCTAAAATAGAAGATTATAAAAGCGCACTAGCTGAGCTAGGTGAACTTAGTGATGCACCACGTATGGAATACAATACATTACAAGAAGTATACGAGCATCAGAGCAAACTAAGTACATTGCGTACAAACATAGATAACACAGAAGAAGAAACTGATCCATATACAGAACAAATTGAAGCACTAAAAGAGACAGGACTTCAAGAGGTAGAATGGTCGGAGGTAAATAGACTTACGGAACTGAAAGAACATCAGGATTTTTTACTAAAACTATTAACAAACAAAGATAGTTTTATACGTAAAAAAATTATTGAACAAAACTTACAATTCTTAAACACACGTCTTGAATACTATATTACAAGACTAGGTTTACCACATGAGGTGCAATTCCAAAGTGATCTTACAGTAACTATTACACAACTTGGTCAAGATTTAGATTTTGATAATTTAAGTAGAGGCGAACGTAATAGACTTATTTTAGGACTTAGTTGGAGCTTCCGTGATGTGTTTGAAAGTATGAACCATCCTATTAATTTAGTTTGCATTGATGAACTAGTTGATAGTGGAATGGACACAATAGGTGTAGAAAGCGCACTTAGTATTTTGAAGAAAATGGAACGAGACCGTAATAAAAATATTCTACTTATATCTCACAGAGATGAGTTAGTTGGTCGTGTGAATAATGTTTTACAAGTTACTAAAGAAAATGGATTTACTACATTTAATACAGAAGTAGAAATTGTTGATGCCTAAATATGAAGGGTTAGAAGACGGTGACTTAATTTTAATTGATCCGGATACAGGAAAAACACTAAGACTTCCTGCCCAAAAAATAAAGAACTTAGAGCTAGATTTAGAGCCAGAAGGTTCTCATATAAAACATGCTGTATACACAATAGAAGAAGGCATGTTAGGAAAAGACATAATCTACAAAATGAAGAAAAAAATAGATGAGTGGATCAAAAAGTAAAAACAAGGGTAAAGGCTTTGAAAGAGAAGTCTGTAACATTTTAAGCGAGATCTACCAAGACAATTTTGAACGTGTGCCGTATAGTGGCGCATTTGTTGGCGGCATAAATGCTGCACGTAAGAGTACACTTACAGAAAATCAAATCAAGGCATTTAAGGGTGATGTAATCCCTCCAGATGACTGGAAATATTTTAACTGCGAATGTAAAAATTATGCAGACTTTCCATTTCATCAATTATTACAAGAAAAACCAATACCACTACTAGAACAATGGCTAGAACAAACATTAGATGCACATGACGACAACGATTTAGATCTACTGTTTATGAAATTTAATAGAAAAGGCATTTATATAGCTTTTCCAAAAGATTTGGTTGACAAATTTAAATCTGAACGCTATATATATTATACAAGTAAAAATTATGGCTCATGGACAATAACTTTTTGGCAAGACTTCCAGGCACAAGAATCTAATACTAGACAAATTAAGAATTTGTCAATTAATGGCTCAAATACAAATCATATAGTTTAGGCTAATACAGGCTGAAGGCTCAGTTTGGTCGGGATTGCTCGACTCACCTTGAGATTACACATCTGTGTGATCAGATCCTGGTGTTGCCACAATGTCAAAGCACTGGTTTGACAAACCAAAAAGAGTGAGCTCTCCTGGAAAATTGGAACTCACAGGTAGCCCAAAGTCGCATACTATGGCAATGGGTGGTCCTGCGTTGCTTAAGAGCAGCATGTAATAGAGGTACAGCGTAACCGCCTCTCCTAAGTGTAAAATTAGGTTTGCTATAGTATGTGTAGAGGGACGTCTAATCCAAGACTTTCAGTTTCACCTAGCCGTTAGTTGGCTAAGTGTGACTGAAACATCATACCAAGTTACCTCGATAAATATCAATATAGAAATCATTTCTTTAGTAATAACTATTCTTTAAGTATTACAAGCGATAGCAAAAAACATCGAATAAAGCGATAGCTTTATGAAGATGATGATGTCGTAGACATCAAGAAAACAGAGACATATATGAACTTCCAAGAATTCCAGAACAAATTTCTAGAGTGGACAGAAAATGAAATTGAAGCTAAGAAGTTGGATGGATTTCCCATTTGTCCTTTTGCAAGGAAAGCACGATTACAAAATAAAATTCAATTTATTGATGCTAGAGATAATCTTACACAATCATATGAAACATTTGACAAGGAAATCTATGAGATAGGAATTGCTTGGGTTGATGGATGTAACATGTCTGAGGTTGAAACTATAATTGAACAACAGATGCAAAAACACAATGATTTGTTGTATTTTACCAGTACAACAACCAGCGGACATTTTGCAAAGAACTTTACAAATTGTGTTTTTATTCAATTGAGAGATGATTTGACAGAGAAACGCAAGTATCTACACACAACAAAATACTATGATAGTTGGCCAATAGACTATTATAAACTTATAACATCTGTTTAGCGTTACCGCTCATTCTTTCTGCACGTTTGTTAAGCCTTTCTACCAGTAAAACAATACTTGGCAAAGGCATCTGAATAATATCCTGATAACTGAATGCGCCATCACTGTTTATCACGATGTCGAGATAATTTTCTTCTAATTTTTTGTGTTGGTCTGTGTATTTCTTTAATATATCAGGAATTTGTTCAGGCTGACTGGTAGCTATCAGCCTGCGAAAAAATTTGTAATATCTAGCTCTACTTCAGTTTGCCAAGAGTGTTCACAACTTTCACATGTAATAGTAAAATTGTTGTTTACACCATCGTTACTTAGTTCGTCTACTTTGGCTTTGATTATTTCGTAATCTTTGCTAGTAATAGTCTTGAGCCATTCTCTGATCGTTTCGTTGTCACTTACTGTTTCGTTATCACTACCAGGTGTCCTAACACTATCTACACAGTTTGTTACTAGATCAACAGTTAATTCGGCCATTTCTACAAAAGTTTTTCCAAAAAGTTGTTGACGTGATTGGTCGTCAATGTTCTGATTTTGTAATCCCTCTATCATTTTTACTTGCTTGATTTGTTGAATTTGTATAGTATTTCTATCTTCCAGGCTGTAAGGTTTAAGTGTAACTTCAAAACCTTCGTTTATTGTAACTATGTTATCTGGCTTTGTCTTTGATGTAGCAGTATCTATAATACTTTGACAGTTTACCGCAACACTGTTTACATGTTCACATTTTTCGCAAGTCACTTCTATTTCTATTTCACTGCCATAACTTGCTTGTCTTATTGCTAACATTATAACCATTAAATCGTTTACAGGTATTTGACTTGGGTTAGGAATGTCTGGACAACAACTCTGAATTAGACTCACACTAGCTTCACCGTTAAACAGTGCATCAGGTGTTTTTGTAATTAATTCATCACGTGCGGTCATTGCATAAACAGCTAATTCGCCGTCTACACTTAGTTTTGGTGCAGGATTGTAGTATTTTCCACCACTTGGTAGATCAATATATAGACTAGGTTTCCTATATGCACTAATTAGGGGATTACTCATGTTTTAATTCTCCGATAAATACACTATACTAGAAGTATTTATCATCATTAACTACGTACATAATATATAATATGCAAGAAGAAATATTAGACATATATCAACAGTATCCTTGGGCAAGCGAGCTTACCGCTGACCAAATAGCCAGTGCTATTTCTAGTGGTCCAAATAGTAGACGCAAAATTGCCATGAGTATTACTAGTGCAATTAGTCCAGCAGCTCTACAACACATGTCCGACGAGCTAAACAAGCAAAAACGTAGTGAAAAGAAAGAATCACAAGCCAAAAAAGACCTAGCAACCGCAATGGCTGGTACTCAACGTGCAATTATGGTGCAAAACGTTGATGGACTTGGTGCAATGACTGGTTTGTTTGAACAATTAGCAACAGCAGCCTCAGAATTAGGTGTAGGAAGTGCAGTTGGCGGTGCATTTGGTAGTTTAACTGGTAGTAAAAATAAAATTATCAAGGGAATAGGCAATATTGGGTCTGGAGTAGCTGATGTTGCTAGCAGTACACTTGGTATGGCAGCCGGTGTTGCTACATTTGTTGCATCATTTATAAACAGTCAAGACAAATTATTGAAAACAATGATAGATGTTGGTTTAGCTGATGCAAATATGGAACTGTTAACTGGTTTACGTAGAGATGCAGCTAGCCTAGGCATGGGTTTTGACGAGTATGCAAAAGTTTTACAAGTAAGCAGTAACCTAATAGGTGCAGGACATGATAGTGCAATACAAGGTGCTACAATTTTTGGAGAATTGGCAAATACAGTAGCAAGAGATGACAGTATCAATAAATTTGGATATAGAACAAGCGAATTGACCTTGAGATTGGCTACCACAGCAGATGCATTATATAGAAGTAATCAAATTAACAGTTTGGATGCTAAAGCACAACAAAAAATTATTGATTTGTTTACAACAACCAACGAAATTGCATTAGGTTTAGCATCAACTACTGGCGAAAACAGGATGAAACTGTTAGACGAGTTAGAAGAACAGAGACAAGATAGAGACCTTAACACTAGCTTTGCAATTGCACAAAATCAATACATAGAAGAAAGAGGCCCAGTAGCATTTGAGAACCTAAAAAATAGTTCAGTAATGTATCTTGCAACACTTGCTAGTAGATTTGGCAAAGATAGTCCAATGTATCAAGAAATTGAAAAAACTATGAAGGGTGCAATCTATGATATCAACTATGATCAAAATATAATCAACAACATGACGCCAGAATTGGTGCAATTGTTCAATGAAGTTGGTGGTGGGGCATTACAGGAGTTTATCAAACAAGGTAATGAAATGCTCGCTGGAAACACAACACAAGAAGGTGCAGTAATTGATACCAGTAGATTGTTGGGAATTTTTAGTGATCAGTCTGATGCGGGAATAAGAAGGTTTGCAAGTGTTGATCCCATAACTGAGGCAGCTGCAAGAGCTATGGCAGCGGCAAGGGTGGCCAACGATGCCGCAAAAGATTTGGATATGGAACAAATTAGGAAAAGTATTGAAGAGACAAACAATGCAATTCCCGAAGCAAGCAAAGCTATAAAAGCAATTGACGATACTGCTATTGCTTTAACAACAACACTTGAGGCTATTTTGCCTGGCATTGATACAATGGATGAAACTTTAGACCTAGTGTATGGTGCTATGAATTTTACAGAGAAATTAATCACAGCTTTAGGTAAAATTATGGGTATTGATGTTGGCAGTGGACAGCGTAAGGTATCAGATATTAGAAAACAGATAAAAGATGCGTTAATAAAAGATGTTGTAATATATCAACCAGGTTCTTCTGAATATAATTCAGCAAATCCCCTAATGAGGAAATCACCATCGGGTAATATTACAGCATTAAGTTATCAAAACTTTATTACTACCACACGAGACTTTTTAAGTGATAATGCAATAGGCGGCGCAGATACTAATACTCTTACAGATAGAGTCGATGTGTTAAATGAAATGAAATCAAAGGTTGCTGCTTTGATGCAAAATCCAACGGGAAGAACCAACAGCCGTAGAAGACCGCTTACTCAAGAAGAGATAGCATTATATAATCAGCAGTTGAGAATACTGGATGAACAAATTAATAAAGTAAATACAAGACTTACTGATCAAGAATCAGTAACGGAGACTATGTAATGGCTAAAGAAACTTATCAAATAGATAATCCCACAGGTGGACCGCCTTTGAATATACCTGCTTGGGCAAGCGAAGAAACTATGAGAAATATTGCAACTGACATAGGTGTAATGTCTCAGATAGATAAAACACTTGCAAAAACTATCGGTGAATTTAGCAAAGACCTCGGAGAAGCATTTAGCAAAGTCACAGATAGTGCAACAGCTGACACAGCGGGTAACAACGAAACTGCTGCTGTAACTAAAAATACTACAAAACAAACAAAAAGGTTAGCTAGAAAAATAGTTGACTCGACAAGTTTTATGGGCAACACAGAAAGACCTCTTACTAGCATTGTTGGTGCTATGAAAGAAGCAGGACCCGCGATTGCAGGTGCATTGGGGCAATTTTTTGGACCTTTAGGAAAAGCATTTGGCAAAATGGAAAATGGAGGTCTAAGTGCTCTAGGGTCAATGATTAAAAAGAACGGTGATGTAATATCTGATGCAGCATTTATGTGGTTAGGATGGAATGTTGGTAAATTAGAAGCATTTGCAGAAGTGCAAAAACAGATGATAGACAACGGTGCAATCATATTTGAAAATGGAAAAGCATTTAACGAATTAAGATTGAGTGTAAATGCTAGTGGTGTTACATATGATGCATTCAGTAAAACAATTGCCGCTAATGGTAGTGCTATAAATGCATTTGGCGGAAATGTTAGTTTGGGAACAAGACGTTTTGCTGACTTTTTCAGAGACTTAGAACAAAGTGCCGATGCACTAGGAGACTTTGGTATAAGCAATGCAGAATTGTTGCAACAAACAGGCGAGTTTTTAGAATACCAACGTTTGACAGGTGGTTTAGTCAGAGGCACAGTGGGATTAGAAGATGATTTATCAACTGCATTTACACAACTACAACTAGAAACAGCAGGCTTAGCAAGTATTACAGGTATGCAAAGAAGTCAACTACTGCAAAATGCATTACAAGTTAACAACATTGATTTTGCAGCAGGTATGGTAAATTTACAAGGTGCTGAAAAAGACGCAGTTGATGAAGCAAGACAATTATTTCAAAACTTTGAAACTCTTGTAGGAACTACAACGCCATTAAGCACATTGAGTAATGCATTAGCAAGATCATTAGCAGTAGTAAATGGTGATTTATCAGCATTAGATGTAGAAGAAGTTGCACAAGCATTAAATGCTACTGATGTTGCAGCACTTAAAAATGCGTTTGGTCAAAGTATTTTTGATGACATTGAAGCAGCTTTACAAAGCGGTGATGTTGAAAAAGTTAGACAAGTAATCTTTGATGATTTGATAGGTTCAGATTTAACAAGATTGGGAACACAACAGGCAAGTTTTACAGATAATTTAGCTGGTTCATCTAATGAATTAGCAAAAGCAATGTTAGTAATCAAACAAACGTTTGGTGATATTACTGTAGAAGAATATAGACAAGCAAGAGTAGATGCAGCGGAAGCACTAGCAGAAGCAGGCACTAGCACAAAACTACTCAACGATGCAACAAAAGCATTTTTACAAATACAAAATACATTTACATTAAACATGGATACACTTGCAACAGCATTTGGTGGAGCAGCTGATGTTGTGAATGATATTATTCAATATTTCAATGATAATGCTGATAAAATGTTCCTTAGAGATGATATTACAGAAGAGCATATTAAGGCAATGGAAGAAGTTTTAAAAGTTAGAGCTATGGGGCTTAACAGTACGCAATTGGCATACTATACAGAATTAGATCCAAACGGTCAGAAATACATAGACGCTCTTGAACTTCTCAATAGTCTTGAAAATTTTGATACAGGTAAAATTACTAACGAACTTGTTGAAAGTTATAGTAATAGAAATTATTTTGGAGGTCCTGTAGCTGCTAATAATCCATATCTAGTGGGTGATGGTGTAAATATGGACCAAGCTGAATTGTTTGTGCCAGAAGTTGATGGTAAAATCCTATCAAACAGAGAATTAAACGATCTAATGACAGAATCGTTGACAGATGGAGCAGATAGTAGTATAATGGAAGTTAATATCCAAGAAGAATACAAACAAGCCATTGCGACTAAAAAGCAAACACTCGCAGTTTTAGACAAAATGCGAAGATATGCTAAGAATAAAATGATGGATGATAGGCTAAAGGCAGCAATAGATGCCAGCGGTGCATAAATACACATAGATAATAAGGCGCCTACACATGAGTTGGAAAAAACACTTTACAAGATATAATACAGCTGACGGTACAGACGGTCGTAGCCATGCAAAAGCCAGTAGATGGCAAAGTTGGCTCCCAGAAGTATATTCCGGTCAGCCTAATCGTATTGAACGTTATAGTCAATACGATCAAATGGATCAAGACAGTGAAATAAATGCTGCACTTGATACTATTGCTGAATTTAGCACACAACATGATCAGGTAACTGATTTACCTTTTAAAATTCATTATAAAAGCGAACCCACTGACAGTGAAATAAGTGCATTAGAAACCGCACTCAAACAGTGGGTATCGATTAATGAATTTGACCGCAGAGTGTTTAGCATGTTTCGTTCATGTGTAAAATACGGTGATCAATTTTTTATAAGAGATCCCGAAACATACAAGCTAATATGGGTAAATTCAAATGATGTTAGTAAAGCTATTGTTAATGAATCAACAGGAAGAGAAATTGATCAATATATCATTAAAAATATTGCATTAAATTTACAAGACCTAGTTGCTGTTGATACAAAAAATCACACAGATGCTACTAGTGTAAATCCTCAAACAGGATATAGCACAAGCAAATCAAATAGTGGTGTATATGATAGTAAAAACAGTGGTTCAAACACAGAATATGCTGTTGACTCAAGTAATGTTGTACATGTAAGCCTAAGTGATGGATTAAATGCAAACTGGCCGTTTGGTAACAGTATACTTGAACCAATTTTTAAAGTATACAAGCAAAAAGAATTATTAGAAGATAGTATTATTATATATCGTGTACAACGTGCGCCTGAAAGACGTGTGTTTTACATTGACGTAGGTAATATGCCAGCACACAAAGCTATGAGCTTTGTAGAGCGTACAAAAAATGAAGTTCACCAAACACGTATTCCCAATATGAGTGGTGGTGGAACAAAAGTTATGGACAGTGCATATAATCCATTGTCAATTATGGAAGATTATTTCTTTGCACAAACTGCTGAAGGTAGAGGCTCAAAAGTTGAGGTATTACCGGGTGGTGAAAATTTAGGCGAAATTGATGATTTAAAATATTTCAACAACAAACTAATGCGTGGTTTGCGTGTTCCTACTTCTTATTTGCCTACAGGCAGTGAGGATGGTATTGCTGCATTCAACGATGGTAGAGTTGGCACAGCAATGATTCAAGAATTTCGTTTTGCAAAATATTGTGAACGCTTACAGATGACTGTGCAGAAAACACTAGATAAAGAATTTAAATTATTCTGCAAATATAGAGGCATAGATGTAAGTGCTAGCTTGTTTGATTTAAATTTCTCTGAGCCACAGAGCTTTAGTAAGTATAGAGAAATTGAAATTGATCAACAACGTGCTAACTTGTTTGGTAGCTTGGAAGGTGCAGGTTACCTTTCTAAAAGATTTATATTATCACGCTATCTTGGACTCACTGAAGAAGAAGTTCTTGAAAACGAAAGACTATGGGGCGAAGAAAATGATCCAGAAAACAAACCATCAGGTGATGCAATTGGTGATCTTAGTGGCGTAGGCGTAAGATCAGGCGATATGGATAGTTTTACACCAACTGATGTTGATGCAGAAAATGATTTAGGAGATGATGATATCGATACAGATATAGATACTCCAGGTGATACAGATATAGGAGCTGATTCAGATGAGATTTAATGAACTAGCACAAGATGCAACACAAGACGAATATAATAAATGGGATATGGATGATACACGTAGACCAAAGATTACATTGCGTCATTTAAATAAAATGCGTAATCGTAGAGAGCTTGCACGTAGCGAACATGCTACAAAAGTTGAAAAAGTGCAACTACAATACGGTTCAAGCGGTGATTCAGCAGAATAAAACCGTCAAAAAAAAGCTATTATCACGCTATATTAATAGTGTATAGTAAATACTAATAGAGAACTATAGCAAGCCGCAGTTCAAAACTGCGGTTTTTTGTGTATAATACATCGGTATATGGCAAGACGTCTTAAATACATGTGTTATAACCTATGAAGGAGAATGCCATGAGTGCTCGCGAACGTTATATAAAAGTAATTGAGAGCCTTGTAGAGGGTGAAGATGCAAAAGCGTCAGAGCTGCTACATGAAGCTTTCGTAGAAAAAGCACGTGAAATTTGGAATGATCTTGTTGAAGCCGACGAGATTGTAGAAGATGAAGTAGCGGAAGAAGAACTAGAAGAAGGATTCGGCAGAGAAGAAGCTGATGACTTTATTGACGACATCGAAGAAGATGAAGATGAAATTGAAGCTGAGGAAGCATTTGGAGAAGATGCTGACGAAGAAGACATGGATGACATGGATGCTGAGATGGAACTTTCAGACGATGAAGGCGAAATGGACTTCGACGGCGACGGTGAATCAGATGATCACGAAGAAGAACACGAAGAAATTGAAGATAAGCTAATGAGTGTAGAAGATGCACTAGCTGATCTTAAAGCAGAATTTGCCAAAATGATGGGTGATGATGCAGAAGAAGCACCAGAGATGGAAGAAGAGCTTGCGTTTGAAGCAGACGAATCAGAAGAAGAACTTGAAGAGTCAACAGACGAAGCAGACGAAGAAATCGAAGAAGCTACTGATGAATCAGAAGAAGAAAACCTAGAAGAAGGCGCAGAACTTAAAAAAGTTGGTAAAGACGGCATGCACCCAGCAGATATGCCAGCAGGTGACGATGGTAAATCATCACCAGTAGCAGGCAAAAATGATATGGGCGGCGATGCAGTTGATATGTCATCAAAAGGTTCAGAAGGCAACAAGTCAGGTTTAGTAGATGCACCAAAAGACATGGGCGTAACACACCCAGGTGACGGAGCAGCTATGAAGCCAGAACCAAAAGGTCACGGCGCTGAGAAAAAAGGCAAGGCTGAATAATTATGCGTAATACTACACCATTAACAGAACATCTGACATTTGATCAAGCTAGAGTCGTTACTGAGGCATCTCAGGACGGCAAAAGCCTGTATATGGAAGGTATTTTTGTGCAAGGTGAAAAGCGCAATCAGAACCAAAGAGTATACCCTGTAAATGAAATCACAAGGGCTGTTAAGAATATTCAACAGCGTATTGAAGAGGGTATCTCTGTATTAGGTGAAGCAGATCATCCAGATGATTTGCAAGTAAATTTAGATCGGGTTTCACATATGATTGAAAAAATGTGGATGAACGGTCAAGACGGTTATGGTCGTTTAAAACTGTTACCAACACCAATGGGAAATATTTGTAAAACCCTTATAGAAAACGGTGTTAAACTTGGCGTTTCGTCAAGAGGTGCCGGCAACGTTAATGAAAGCGGTAAAGTTAGTGATTTTGAAATTCAAACAGTTGATATTGTTGCTAACCCTAGCGCACCGGATGCATACCCCGATCCACTATATGAGCAAATCATGAATGGGCATCGAGGTAACATTCTATTAGACGTTGCTAATGCAGTAAATCAAGACGATTTAGCTGAACAATACCTCCAGAAGGAAGTATTAAAGTTCATTGAAACTTTAGATATTAGGAGAAAGTAATGGCTAACAATGCAATCGAACAACTCCTAAGTTCAGAAGTGCTATCTGAGGAAGTGCGTTCAACACTTTCAGAGGCATGGGAAGCAAAACTTGTAGAAGCTCGTGAAGAGATTACTACTGAACTACGTGAAGAATTCGCTAACCGCTACGAAACTGACAAAGAGCAGATGGTAGAGGCTATGGATGCAATGCTTAATGATACAATTAAGTCAGAGCTACAAGAATTCCACGCAGACAAATCAGCAGCAGTTTCTGCACAAGTTGAATACAAGAAAAAAGTTGCAGAACATGCAGAACTTCTAGATAGTTTTGTAATGGAAACCCTAAAGGGTGAAATTGCAGAGCTGCGCGAAGACAGAAAGCTACAAGAAGGTAACTTCGAGAAGCTAGAAGATTTCGTAATGGAACAACTTACTTCAGAACTTAACGAATTCCATCAGGACAAGAAAGACCTAATTGAACAGAAGGTAAAACTTGTAGCTGAAGGGAAAAAAATGATTGCTGAAGCAAAGTCCGAATTCATTGATAAAGCTTCTGGAAAGCTAGCAGGTCTTGTTGAAACAACACTTTCAACAGAGCTTGGAACGCTTAAAGAAGACATTAAATCAGCAAAAGAGAACATGTTTGGAAGAAAAATCTTCGAAACATTTGCTGCAGAATTTATGGGTTCACACCTTGCAGAAGGCACACATATTTCTAAGCTATCAGCAGAAATCACTGACGTTAAAACTCAATTAGATGAGGCACGTCAGGGAATTGCTAAAAGAGAGGCAAAAATTGAGGAAGCAAACAAAAAAGTTGCTAGAATCAACGAAAGCCGCGAGCGTGAGTCAGTTATGGCTGAACTTATGTCTCCTCTAGCTAAAGATAAGCGTGAATTAATGACTAACTTACTAGAGTCTGTACAGACTCCAAAGTTAAAAGCTGCATACAATAAGTATCTTCCAACAGTGCTTAATGAATCAGCACCAAAGTCAGAAAAGACGCAAACAATTACAGAATCTCAGAAGACTGAGATCACAGGTAACAAGGCTCACACACAGTCATCTGAAAGTGAAGCCGAGATTATTAACCTTAAAAAGTTAGCAGGTATCAAATAAGGAGTATACCAAAATGACACAGAATCTATTTGAAAATTGGGACGTAACAAGAGAAGCCCTAACAGATGGTCTAGCTGGCAACAAGAAGGTGGTAATGGAATCAGTTCTAGAAAATACAAAGAGCTACCTTTCAGAATCAGCAGCAGCAGGCTCAACTATGGCAGGCAACATTGCATCACTTAACAAAGTGATCCTACCAGTAATTCGTCGTGTAATGCCAACAGTTATTGCAAACGAATTAGTTGGTGTTCAGCCAATGACAGGTCCAGTGGGCCAAATTCACACTCTACGTGTGCGATACGGTCAAACAGCAGCTGGTGTATCAGCTGGTGACGAAGCACTATCACCATTTGCAATCGCAAAAGGTTATTCAGGCGATGCATCAAACGGCACAGCAGACGCAACTGCAAACCTAGAAGCTGATGCAGGACGTAAACTAAGCATCCAAGTTCTAAAGCAGACAGTGGAAGCTAAAACACGTAAGCTATCAGCACGTTGGACATTTGAAGCGGCACAAGATGCTAATTCAATGCACGGTCTAGACGTTGAAGCAGAAATCATGCAAGCACTTGCACAAGAGATTACTGCTGAAATCGACCAAGAAGTTCTAACATCACTACGCACACTAGCAGGTGCAGCAACTGACACATACGATCAAGCGAACGTATCAGGAACTGCAACATTCGTTGGTGATCAGCATGCGGCACTAGCAGTGCTAATCAACAGAGCAGCAAACCTAATCGCGGCAAGAACACGCCGAGGCGCAGGTAACTATGTTGTTATCTCACCAACAATGCTAACTGTACTACAGTCAGCAACAACATCAGCATTTGCACGTACAACTGAAGGTCCTTTTGAAGCACCAACAAATACAAAATTTGTAGGTACTTTAAACAACACAATGAGAGTGTTCGTAGACCAGTATGCAGCAGACAACGCACCGCTTCTAGTAGGCTACAAAGGTGACGGCGAGATTGACGCAGCAGCATTCTACTGCCCATATATCCCACTAATGTCATCAGGCACAGTCCTAGATCCAGCAACATTCGAACCAACAGTGTCATTCATGACACGTTACGGTTACGTAGAGCTAAACAACCAGGCTTCATCACTTGGTAATGCAGCAGACTACCTAGCTAAAATCGATGTTGACTCAGCAGCACTATCATTCCAGTAAGAATTACTTGGAATACAAAAACAAGAAAAGCAGGACTTCGGTCCTGCTTTTTTATTGATCTATTTTATTTTCTATGCTATAAATAAAATGTAACATAATGTTACATTTGTGAGCGATGGGGTAAAGCCATCAAGCAAAGGAGAAAATTATGGAACTACTCACAGTATGGATGCTGGTAGGCTTTTTATTTGCGGCCTATGCAGTTATAGCAAATGATTCGGTGCAAACGTTGGGCACTTGGATTGCATCAAACAACGAAAAATTTCATTGGAGAACAATGTGGGCCGCTGCTTCAGCGGTTTTAATATATACACTTTGGTATGGGTGGTATATGAACGGAGGCGACATTAGTTATGGACGCTTAAATAAAATACCTTTTCAAGAAATAAAATGGTACCATGCAATGGCGCCTGGACTATTACTAATACTTACAAGGATAGGTGTACCAGTTAGTACAAGTTTCCTAGTATTGAGTGCATTTGCAAGTACATTTGTGCTAGAAAAAATGCTAATGAAATCTATGATGGGATATGCAGTAGCCGCAGTTGCAGCTTACACCATTTGGCTTGTAGTAAGCAAGTTACTCAACGAAGCAAAGCCAGTTAAAGAAGAACACAAACATTTGTGGCGCATTGGACAATGGATAACAACAGGATTGTTGTGGTTTACTTGGTTGTCACATGATATGGCAAATATTGCTGTATTTTTACCACGTCAAATTCCTTGGGATTTAATGGTATTAGTAAGTTTAATATTTGTTGGTGGACTTTATTTTATGTTTCGAGAAGGTGGAGGCAAAATACAAAATATTGTCATTGAAAAACACAATACAAGATATGTAAGAAGTGCTACAATAATTGATTTAGTATATTGGTTAATACTTTGGTTCTTCAAAGAGCTAAATGATATTCCTATGTCAACGACTTGGGTGTTTGTTGGTTTGCTATGTGGTAGAGAATTAGCTATGGCAACAATGACAGGCAAGCACAAGTTTAAAACAGTGTTTCCACTTGTTACACGTGACTTCTTTAAAATGATGATTGGACTTGCAGCATCAGTTGGTGTTGTGCTAACAATTCATTATATAATTGTTCCAAACGGGCTTTAGATAAATAATGGTGTAGCACAGAGTTGTGCTACATCATCAATGATGGTTTACACTGATTATAACAGAGTTGTTATATTAAAGGGTGTGACTCATTTATTCATTAAAAATAAATGTTTTATTCATGGTTTACAAAAGTAAACTTACATTAAGTCAAAATGGAGAATATTACAATGACTACATCAACTGAATTTGTAGCACAGCTACAAAAAGACAACGAAGCACTTTTCACAGCTTCAAAAATGAACGTTAAAGCATACTTTGAGTCAAAAGACAATTCAATGGAAGCTCTAGTTGAGCATTTCACTGGACGTATGGTTAACGAAAGAATGAACATGGTTGAGATTTCAGCACAAGTGGCTAACATGCCAGCTGATGCAGATCCTGTTGAATTACAAAACCTTTCAAAGCAAGCGATGGACGAAGCAATTCACTTCCGTATGGTAAAAGAATGCATCGAAAAAATCACTGGCGAAGAACTAGACGTTGCTGATGCTATGGCAAAAGAAGCGGCTAAGCCACAAGCTAAAGGTGCAGATCTACTAGACGCATATGAAGCGGCAGAAGATCCAGCAGCTCTAGCTGTATATCAAATCGTTGCAGAAGGTCGTGCGGCAGCAGTATGGTCACAAATGGCAGAAACAATTGAAGATTCATTCATTGCAAAGTCATATGCTAAAATTGCTAAAGACGAAGGATTCCATTCAACTATTGGTGCAATGAAATTAGAATCAATTGCAACTACACCAGAAGTTCAAGCACACGTAACAAAAATCGTTGACGGTATGAGAAAAGACCTATTCGAAGTTTCATGTGAAAACACAGTTGAAGCATCTGGTTCACGTGAACTAGTTAATGAAGCTTACGGTTGGTAAGGATTAATTGTAATGAATATTGGGTTAACGCAACGCATATTCCATTACAATGATTTTGCGTATGATTGTTTAGAACATGGTTGGTACAACCTACTAAGCGATCATACGCTTTTTAATATAGCAAACAATCCAGAACAAGATTTTTCTAATGTAATCAAAGACTTAGACATGGTAATCTTTACAGGTGGCGATGCGAGTAGTCCTAGGATAATAACAGAAATAAGACTACTTACCGAGTGTTATAAACAAAAAAAACCTGTACTAGGAGTTTGCCACGGAGCATTTTTAATTAATCAACTTGAAGAAGGTATTAATATAGAATGTGAGGATCATTATAAAACGGAACATGAAGTTACAATGGATAATAAATCTGTTGTAGTAAACAGCTATCATCAAAACAAAATTTTAAAATTAGCAGAGGGATTTTTACCTACTGCTATCACAAAAGAAGGTGACATTGAAGCATTCAAACATAATATTAATAAAGTATGGGGTATAGTTTGGCATCCAGAGAGAATGGAAAATCCTGTTCTGCCAAACGATCTAGAACAATTTATTAATAACATTTAAAAAAAAAGTTTAAAAAAAGGTTGACATCCTGGTATAACTTTGTTATATTAGTAACATAACAAGACGTTGTTATACGGGTTGGCCGAATAAGTTCTAACAAAGCGGAACTAAGGCAATGCCAAAGGAACTTAGCGGTTCGCCTTAGCGGGTGCAGGCAGGTAAGATGACAGTTAGCAGAACCAAGTTTTGTCGGTGCGTCTTTAGAGGGTGGTATCCTTTGCCCACTTTTAAAAACCTCACTTCGGTGGGGTTTTTTATTGACTTGTAAATCTAAAAGTTGTATAATAGAGATATGTATTTTAATAATTGGAATCCCCCTACATCGGATAACTTTAGATCACTTATTGATTTTGATAACGGTGTATCTGCTTCATTTGGTTGTAGTTTTACAGAAGGTGTAGGTGTGTATGCTGATCAAACTTGGAGCTTTTTACTTAACATAGCTAATTGTGGATTAAATGGTGCTAGTAATGATAAAATATGCAGAACTGCAATAGAGTATTGTAACAAGTATAGTCCTGGAAAAATATATGTAATGTGGACTTTTAAAAATCGTAGAGAAGTTGTTGATGATACTGGAACATTTTTAAAGTTTAAAGCATTTGATCCTGGATCAAAAAATTATGTATGGCATAAAGCAAGTGCAGAACTGATCAATGATTATAGCGATCAATATAATTATGAAAAAAACAAATTATTATTACAAAGTTTTTGTGAAATAAAAAATATACGTTTGTATAGCACAGATGTTAACTGTATACCAAATGATAAATTAGGCAATGATAATGCACATCCTGGTGTAGAATGGCATGAAAAAGTATACAATTTATTCAAAAAATAAAACTATTATACTACAACAGAATTGTCATAAATAAAACTATATAAAGGAAGTAAGGAAGCAATGTCTACGCATGTAAAACCAGATGCTGATCGATTTGTAATTGAAAGTAGTCTCAATTTTAGCGATTTAAATAACGTTGACGTAAATAATCCAGAATCTGCACTAATTGTAAAAGGTGGAGCATTTATTAACAACGATTTATTTGTAAATGGGACGCTAGTAGTAAACGGCGATGTAATAAGTTTAGGTAATACAGGCGGCACACTTACACTTAACAGTAATATATCGAGTAACGTAGAACCAAGTTCCACGGATACTTATAATTTAGGAAGCACAACGAAATACTGGAGCGCATTGTATGCGAATACAGTAAATATCTCACAATCATCTACTACAGATTTTACATCCAATAATACAGTCATAGAAATTAATGCATCAACAAATGCAGCAGTAACACTGGCTGACACAACCAATGGGGATGTAAAAATTATTGTAACAACGGTGCAACCAACTGCGCCAGTTGTAGTAACACCAACTAATGCTAATAGTTTTGCAAGTGTTACATTTACAAATGTGGGAGACAGTGCTACATTGTTATTTGTAAATGGCTCTTGGAACATAATTTCTACCTTCCGAGCTAGTGTAAACTAGTAAAATACGTAAGAACCCAGAAGGGATGTTACAAAGAGGAAGTAGTAAAATGTCGTGTGACGTAAATTTTATAAAATGCCACAAATACTCCAAACCAGGAGTAGTTTATGGCAATTAATATTAATCATTCAACAGGCAAAATTTCATCTGAATCAGATTTAAAACTAGATGCTGGTGTTGGAGACAATATAGATGTTTCTACTAAGATTGTAAAAAATGCATCAGATCCAGTTGATAATCAAGACCTTGTAACAAAAATTTATTTAGATAATGCATTAAGTGGTGCAACAGGTCAAGCAAATCTTTTGCTAGGTACACCACCGGATGGTCAATTTACTGATGGTGCATATCAAGGATTTGATTCTGCACAAACTCTCACAGAAGCTATTGATGATTTAAATGAAGTAATTGAAAATGTTCGTAATGATACATTTGTAAGAACAATTGATTTTTTAGCTAATCAAACTGTTGGCGGTGCAGGACTAACAACTACATTAACTATAACCACAGAAGGCAATGCAAATAGGTATACTATTAATTGGGGTGATGGAGATGTTACAACAGCTACCACTGATAGTACACCAACACATACATATGCTAACAATGCTGGTAGTCCATATGATGTTCAAGTTACAGCATTTAATAATCAGGGTAGCGGTAGCGGATCTACTGTATCAAAACTAAGAGAAGATTATATTACTATCTTTACTGCTGATCCTGCGGTCAGTTTTGCAGTTTATGATGCACTAACTGGTGGTAATGCAATTACGACATGGGATGATGGTGATACTGTATACTTTGAAAACACAACTACAAATACCAATGGTGCAACAATTCAGTACACATGGGAATGGGGAGATGGTTCAAGTGATGATGTAATTACAGATGATACAGTAGCAGGCGGAGCAGATGGTGTAAGAATTTCTCATACCTTTGCAGCCAGCACAGAACAAGAAGTAACTAGACAAGTTACACTTACATTAGATAGTCATAGTACAGCAACACCAGGTATTGTTCCATTGGATGATGATACATCGTTTAAAATTTATGATACACATACACCAGATGTAAGTAGTGATATAACAACAGGTATAAATGAAGAAGCTAACAATGGATTAACAGTTACATTTACAAATAATACAGAAAATACAATTGGCAGCTATTCGCAATACGGTATACAATATATTTGGACATTTGGCGATGGTGATACACAAACTGTAAATGTAGGCAGTGGGTCGTCGGGTGATACAAGTGGGTCTATTACACACAAATATACTTTATCAGGAAATAATACAGCAACAGACTATACTGGAAATTTACAGGTTGTAAGTCAACATACAAATAGTCCATTTTTTAGTAGTGATTTTGTAATTCATGTTGAGCCAGATGTAAGAGCAAGTATAAATGGTAGTGCTGATACTGTTAGCGATCGTAATGGAGATAACCAATATGATGTTTATGATGGTGTTGATTATAATGGCGTAAATCGTGCATTAGTTACAGTTAGTAATACAACACAACATGGTGATACTTTTGATTGGAATTGGAACGATGGTAGTGCCAACGATGCAACTTCAGATTTAAGTAGTGTAGCTCATGACTTTAGTGGAGTTGCTACAGGTAATTACCAACTTGTAATGACAGCAACAGGACAACCTGATATTACAACACAAACAGATACAGATACACTTACTTTTCAAGTTAATGCTGTACCTAGCGCACCAAGTGGACTTAGTAGTAAAACAATACAACTAACAGATTCTGCACAAGGATATAGTCCTGCACTAGCACATGGGTTTACAGATAATAGTGCAACATCTCCTTTGAGTTCTGGTGATAGTTTATCAACACCAACAGCAAGAAGATATATAAGTGGTACAATTGACACGTCTGTGGCACAAAATGCATATAATGGGTTAAGTGGAACAGCCACAGCTATTGTAAATGGATCTGCAGATGGATCAAAAGCATTTACAACAGCATTAAATGAAAATGGAACATTTGATAGTCTTGTAATTAGTGATCAGCGTGATGCAAATGACAGTATCAGCAGCACAACATATCCCACAGATTTTTATCAAACATTTGATGCTAAAATTACAAAATCTTTTAGCGAATACACAACAGGTGTAAATGATCAAAGAATTGAACACAGTGAAACTGGCAATACAAACTATGTAACAGTGGTAAGTGATGACAACACTGCCGTTCCTACAGTAGATACATCAAGTGCTACTATGACAGAAAGCAACAGTGGCACATATAGATACATTAGTGGTATACCGTATTACAATTCAGGTAGTCCACAAATTACTGTAAGTGGAATTACTATCAGTGATTGGATAGGACAAGCCTATAGAGATACTACAAGTGTATTAGAAATACAAAATGGCACCAACTATGAAAGCACTAGTGGTGCAACAATTAATACTCAGTATAAGACATATACTGATTTACAAGATACCCCATATTTAACCAGTGGTATTCCAAACGCAAACACGCTAAACTATAGCTTTGCAGATCAAACAGTAGATATTACTAGTAGTAATATTGCTGCTGTTGAAGATATCAAAGTCAAAGCGTATAATGTAAACGGCACAAGCAATTTTGAATCGCTTCCTACAAAACTGCAAGTACATACATCCAATCCGTTTGGTATTTTGGAGTTATCCATACCTGTAGAGTCATCGCTTGGTAATGGGGTTATTACATCGGCTGGAACACGTGTTGCAGACTTTGTGAGTGACTCTACAGATACTCCAACAATTAATAGTTCTACAAACTATACTTCTACACCGTTTACAGGTGCAATTACAGTATCGGGTACGCAAGAAGCTACTGTAAGATGGGGTAACATTATACATGATACAACAGATTATAGTACAGGCTATTTGCCAGTAGGACCAGACAGAAGTTCAGATACTGGAACACAGTATTTTACTTTTGCCTTTCAAAGACAAGTTGTTGCCAATTTTGGCATTGATATTACAGCAACAGGTATTGAGGGATTGTGGATAGCAGCACCAGGAACTGCAATTGATAGTGCAAGCGGTCTAAATGGATGGATTGATTGTACAGTGCAGTATGCCGGTGTTGGTGTTCCAGGTAGCGACACAGCAAATGGGGGCAATGGTTCAGACGGTTGTGCATTTACTGGAGCAGATGTTGTTCCTACTAGCACAGGCTTGAATGGAACTTATACTATGACATTAGGTAGTGAGAATATGAGTAATGCAACAAATAATGTTGTATTAGTTAGAGTTGCTATTTCAAGTGGACAACAAATTACAAATATTGATGTGGAGGATGTTAGTTAATGGCTATTTCCGACACACAAAAGGTAGACTACCTATTTAAGAAAGTTGGTTTTGGTGTAACTAAAACTGATACTAATGCTAATAAATTAGCACCAAACGAAAGTATTGCAAGTCCACTTTTACTACGTGGAGATAAAGTATGGGCAGAAGCTGGAGATATTCCAAGTGTAAAACCATCAAGTGACACTGATCAAGTTAAACTTTATACTGCCGTAGAATGCACAGAAGATATTACTGCTACAGGTAATAGAACTTGGAAAACTGATATTACAGATTGGATTCCACCTGAGTTTGGATCTACATATCTAGTAAGTGTATATATTCATACAAGTGGAGACGCTGCAGGCGCTGAAGTTATTGCTAACAAAGTATTTGTTACAGGAACTAACAACAATGATGAATGGTTCTTTGATTATCAATCTGGTGTTTTAAATTTTATTGGTACTAACTTACCTGACGGTAAAAGTTTTACAGGTAAAAGTGTTTACATCACTGGTGCTACTTATGATGGAAGATTTGGCGTTGGTGATAGCAACGTAACAAATAATATTAATGCTGCATTAACTCAAGAAATTACAGATAGAACAAATGCAGATACTAACTTACAAGATCAAATTGATGATCTTCTTAGTAATACTGATCCAGCAACACTTGATTCGCTTAGTGAAATTGTAACGGCTTTTCAATCAGCAGATACAGCATTTGCTACATCAACAGAGCTACAACTCTAGAAGCAACACTTAGAAGTGATTTAGCAATTCCAGTTGCTACATATGAAGCACCTCAGTTTTTCTATGGAGATGGTAGCACAGTAGATTTTACTTTAAATGATACACCTGGACAAGTAGAAGCAATTGATGTTTATGTGAATAGCGTATTACAACACAATGATGTATTTACTTTAAGTGGAGCAGTAATTACATTTAGCACTACACCTCTTACAGGTGACGAAATATATGTAAAGTATAGATCATCTCATGCCACAATTGCTGTTTTACCGGTAAACAGTGTAGACAATACAATGTTAAATTTAACATATACAAGTAATCAGTTTACAGGATCAAGCACAACAACTTACACTATACAAACAGGTCATACAGTTGATAGCATTTTAGTTATCATTGATGGATTAATAATTTCACCAAATGAGTATTCAGTTAATGGAACAACATTGACGTTAAATACAAGTCCAAGCACAAGTGCAGTTATTGACATTAGGTACATGCCTATTTAATTACAAAACTTTTTTTGTATCAGTCATTATCATAATACATAATCAATCACAAAATTCGGTAAATATTGTTACACGGTTCTCCCGTGTAGTTATTAATTTAATAACTCTCGTATATAAAGATATATACGATCAAATATATTTGATTGGAGAAATCTAAATGGCTTTTAGACAAATTAAGAGTCCTGCTCTAGCTGATCAGTCGGTCAACACGAGCAAACTAGACGTAAGCGCAATTTCAGGCCAAGGTGCTCTTACAACTCTTATTGCAGCGGATGAATTCTTAGTTCACGATTCAGCTAATGGCGCGGTAAAGAAAATTACCTCAGCTAATCTGATCGGTGCTTATGATTCAGATGATATTGCAGAAGGTTCTAGTAATTTATACTTTACCAATGCACGTGTTGAGTCAGCAGTAGATGCTTACATAACTGGCGGCACGGGTGTAGATGTCGCAAGTGGTGTGATAAGCATCGGACAGGACGTCGGTACAACAGAAGATGTTACATTTAACGATGTTACAGTTGACGGTGTTCTATCAACAGACGATTTAACTGCAACAAACGTTACTGCTTCTGGTAACATGATCGTTACAGGTAACTTAACTGTACAAGGTACTACAGTAACAGTTGATTCAACAACAGTTGCACTTGGTGATAACATTCTTGAATTACAAAAAGACGCAACTGGCGCAGCATTAGATGCTGGTATTAGCGTTGTTAGAGGATCAGATGGAGACAAACGTTTCATCTGGAATGAAACAGACGACCGTTGGACAACCGAGGGTGAAGACATAAAAGCTGGTAACTTTATTTTAGAAACAGGTGGACAGTTTATTGGTAACCTACTAGGTGACGTAACAGGCGATGTAACTGGTGATTTAACTGGTGACGTAACAGGTAATGTAACAGGTAACGTAACAGGTAACGTAACAGGCGATGTAACTGGTGATTTAACTGGTGACGTAACTGGTGATGTAGCTGGTGATTTAACTGGTGACGTAACAGGTAATGTAACAGGTAACGTAACAGGTACAGTATCATCACTTGCTAACCATGACACAGACGCATTAACAGAAGGTTCATCTAACCTATATTTTACTCAAGCACGTGCTGATGCACGTATTGCAGCAGCATCAATTGGTGCTTTATCAGATGTTGATATTACAGGTATCGCTTCAGGTAACACAGTTGTATGGAATGGATCTACATTTACAACAGCTGATCACTTTGATGGTGTAGACTTTAACAATGAGCTTGCATCAAAAGATACAGATGATCTAAGTGAAGGTGCAACTAACAAATACTTCACAACAGCTCGCGCACGTAATTCTATTTCAGCAAGTGGCGATCTTTCATATGATGCAGGCACAGGTGTTGTATCATTTACAGAACGTACAAATGCAGAAGTAATTGGATTAGCAAGAGGCTCACTTTCAGCTACTAACACTGGCTCAGGACATGGTGCTATTTCATATACATCAGGAACAGGCGTAATTGATTTTACTCCAGTAACATCAGCAAACATTCGCAGCGAAATATCAGCTGTAGATGCTGGCGGTGACGGTTCTTTTGCTTATGATTCAGGCACAGGTGCATTTACATACACAGGTCCATCAGCAGCAGAAACACAAGCACACTTTGCTGCAGCTACTACAGGAACAGGTTTTGGTGATTTATCATACTCAGGTGGCACTTTTACATATACAAAAGTAACATCAGCAAACCTATTATCTCTATTCTCAGTTGCTAACGATGGTGATATGACTATTTTAACATACGACAGTGCAACAGGTGAGATTGCATCAGATCTTTCAGAAGCAGACATTACTGGTTTATTTTCAGCGTCCAATTCAGGAACATTTGGAACTAGTGCATTATCATTTAACGCTGGTGCTATTGACTTAACAATCAATAACACAGACATCACAGGCTTGTTTTCAGTAACAGACGCAGGTGGTGACGGTTCATTAACATACAACAATGCAACTGGTGCATTTACATATACAGGCCCATCTAAAGCTGAAGTATTAGCTCACATTTCAGGTGGAACTGGTGTAACAGTAAGCGGTGCTGGTGTAATTGCAATCGGTCAAGCTGTTGGTACTACAGATGATGTTACATTTAACTCAGTAACAGGTGACGTAACTGGTGATTTAACTGGTGACGTAACAGGTAATGTAACAGGTAACGTAACAGGCAATGTTACAGGAAACCTAACTGGTAACGTAACTGGCGATCTAACAGGTGATGTAACAGGTGACGTAACTGGCGATGTAACTGGTAATTTAACTGGTAACGTAACAGGTAATGTAACTGGCGATCTAACAGGTGATGTAACTGGTGATGTAACTGGTGATTTAACTGGTAACGTAACAGGTAACGTAACAGGTAACGTAACTGGCAATCTAACTGGTGATGTAACTGGTGATGTAACTGGTGATTTAACTGGTGATGTAACTGGTGATTTAACTGGTAACGTAACAGGTAATGTAACTGGTAACCTAACAGGTAACGTAACAGGAACAGTATCAGACATTTCAAACCACGACACTGATGCATTAGCAGAAGGTTCAACTAACCAATATCATACAACAACTCGCGCACGTAATTCAGTAAGCGGTGGTACAGGTGTAACATATACAGCTGGTACTGGTGTAATTGAAATTGGTCAAGATGTTGCAACAACAGCAAACGTTACATTTAACGATGCTACTTTTGATGGTGAAGTTACAATTGAAGGTGACTTAACAGTTAAAGGTACAACAACATCAGTTAACTCAAACGAAGTTAACATTGGTGACAATATCATTGTTCTAAACTCAGACGAAACAGGTGCACCATCACAAGATGGCGGTATTGAAGTCGAAAGAGGTACATCAGGTAATGCAAGATTTGTATGGGATGAGACAAATGATCGTTGGTCAGCTGAAGTATTTGATGGCTCAGCATACGTAGCAGCTCCTGTTAACATGTCAGCGGTTGCAGCGGCAATGTTCACTGGTAATTTAACTGGCGACATTTATGCAGATGATGCAACAAATAAAGTTCTTGAAAATGGAACAGATGGTACAGATGCTACATTTACAGGTGACGTAACTGGTGATTTAACTGGTGATGTAACAGGTGATGTAACAGGAAACCTAACAGGTAACGTAACAGGTAACGTAACTGGTGATTTAACTGGTGATGTAACAGGTGACGTAACTGGAGATCTAACAGGTAATGTAACAGGTAATGTAACAGGTAACGTAACTGGAGATCTAACTGGTAACGTAACAGGTGACGTAACTGGCGATGTAACTGGAGATCTAACTGGTAATGTAACTGGTAATGTAACAGGTAACGTAACTGGTGATTTAACTGGTGATGTAACAGGTAACGTAACAGGTGATTTAACTGGTGATGTAACTGGTGATTTAACTGGTAACGTAACAGGTAATGTAACTGGTAATGTAACTGGTAATATTACATCAACTGGCACATCAACATTTATAACTGTTGATATCAACGGTGGTGCAATTGACGGAACAGCAATTGGTGCAACAACAACATCAACTGGTGCTTTCACATCAATTAGTGCTTCAGGTCTTATCAGTGCAAACGGTGGTGTATCAGGTAACGTAACAGGTAACTTAACTGGTAATGTAACTGGCGATGTAACAGGTAATGTAACTGGTGATTTAACTGGTGATGTAACAGGTGACGTAACTGGTGATTTAACTGGTGATGTAACAGGTGACGTAGTTGGTGATCTAATTGGTGACGTAACAGGCACTGTATCAGACATTTCAAATCACGACACTGATGCATTAACAGAAGGCTCAGCTAACCTATACTTTACAGATGCAAGAGCACGTGGTGCTATTTCTGTAACTGATTCAGGCGGTGACGGCTCATTAGCTTACAATAGTGCAACTGGTGTAATCACATACACAGGTCCATCACAAGCTGAAGTATTAGCTCACGTATCAGGTGGTACAGGTGTAACAATCAGTGGCGTAGGTGTAATTGCAATTGGTCAAGATGTTGCTACATCAGCAAGTCCAACATTTGCAGGTGCAACAATGTCAGCAGATATTGCTATGGGAACAAACCAGATCACAGGTCTTGGTGCTCCAGTAAACAACACTGATGCAGCAACAAAAGGTTATGTTGATGGTGAAGTTAACTCGCTTAACTCAACAATCGCAGCACTAGATACAGATGATATCGCAGAAGGTTCAAATCTTTACTTTACTAATGCACGTGCTGATGCACGTATTGCAGCAGCATCGATTAATGATTTATCAGATGTAGATACTTCATCAGTAGCAGACGGTGAGATCCTAGTATATGATGCAGGTAATAGTGAATTTACTACTGCAACTATTGGTTCACAGATTTCAGTTCTATCACTAAATGACGTAACTGATAACTCATTCTCAGGTAAAGATAACTATATCTTACAAGTTAATGATGCAGAAGATGCGATGGAACTTGTAGATCCAGCAACAGTAGCATGGGCAGGTTACAACAGAACAACTATTGCGGGTAGCAACACAGCTACTTACTCACTAGGGTTCACAGCTAACCAAGCATATGCACAAGTATTTGTTGGTGGTATCATTCAGGATCCAACAACTCACTACACAATTACTGGTTCATCAATTACGTTTGCAGCAGCTATTCCAGTAGGAACAGCGGCAGTTGTAATTAACCCAACAGTAGCGTCGGTACCGTCACTACAAGCTGGGTCAGTTTCTTTTGATAAGTTTGCTACAAATATTAAAGCATACGTTCAGAAAACACCTACAACAGCAACTAACTCTGCAACAACAATTGATACATTTGATGGATCATCATATCGTTCAGCTAAGTATATCATTCAGGTAGACAACGGCAGCGGAGAATACGAAACACGTGAAGCACTAGTTGTGCATGACGGTTCTGCAGCATACATTACAGAATATGCACTTGTATACACAGGTTCAGCTCTGTTAGGTGATGCAACAGTAGCTATGAATGGCTCTAATGTAGAACTAAAATATACAACAGCTTCAGGTAACGCAACAGTGAAGGTTATTGCAACTTACATTGATGTTTAATTAAAGCCAGGGAGGGGGTAACCCCTCTCTTTTACATAAACCACGAGGTTTACAAAATTCAAAAAGGAATTTGAAAAATGGCACAGAAAAAATTTATTATCGATGGTGGCTTTGAAACAAACGACGATTCTGTAATCACTGGCGACCTAACGATGACAGGTGATATCCTGCCATCCGCTGATAATACATATGACCTTGGATCTCCAACAAAAGTCTGGAAAGATGTTTATGTTGGTCCGGGATCTTTATATGTTAACGGTAAGAAAGTTCTTGAAGATGATTCTGATACAATCACTATTTCAACAGATACTGATCAAGATCTTCGTATCACAACACACGGCACAGGTTCATTAGAACTTTTTGCACAAGGCACAGGTAATGTGCAAATGAAAGCTACTCTTCAAATGGAAGATGGTAAGAAAATCACTAACTCAGCTGGTAACCCAGTTCAGTTCGGTGATAAAATTGACATGGACAACAACCAAATGATTAACCTTTCTGCTCCAACAGCAGATGGGCATGCGGCGAACAAAACATATGTTGATACAAAAGCAGAAGCTTATACTGATACAAGAGAAGCTGCAATTACAACAGCATATCAAGCATATGCTGACAGTGCAGTAGCAGACTTAGTTAACTCAGCACCAGCTGCGCTAGACACATTAAATGAACTAGCAGAAGCACTAGGTGATGACTCAAACTTTGCTACCACAGTAACAACAAATATTGCATCTGCTCAAACAGCAGCTCAGAACTATGCTGACGCGGCCGTAGCAACACTACAGTCAGGTGGTGCTTCATTTACAGGTGGTAACGTAGCTCTTGGCACAGACGTTGATCTTACATTAGATACAACATCTCAAGCAAAATTTGGAGCATCAGTTATTGTTGGTGACGATCCAGACAATGCTGGTAACCCAGCAATTTGTGCGTCATCATTTCGTCCAACAGCAGGTCAAGCAGACCTTAACCTAAAAGCAGGTTCAGGTGGTAATATTAACCTAGCAGATGGTGATGTTGAGTATGAAGGCGTAGGTATTGTTGGCGATGATCCAGATAATGGTGGTAATCCAACAGTATGTGCTTCTACATTCCGTCCAGTAAGTGGTCAAACTGATCTTAACTTACGTCCGGGATCAGGCGGTGCAATCACATTAGGCAGCACTGTTCTAAAAGGAGTAGCAACACCAGTAGCAACTACTGATGCAGCTAACAAAGCATACTCTGATGCGTCACAAGCGGCAGCAGAAGCTACAGCGGCATCTGATGCTACAACTAAAGCAGATGCGGCACAAGCAGCAGCAGAAGCTACAGCATCAGCAGATGCAACAAGTAAAGCAGATGCAGCAGAAGCAGATGCTATTACAACAGCAGCGGCAGACGCAACTTCAAAAGCAGATGCGGCACTTGCATCAGCACAAACATATGCTGATTCAGCAGAAGCAGATGCTATTACAACAGCAGCAGCAGACGCAACTTCAAAAGCAAACGCAGCACTTGCATCAGCACAAACATATGCTGATACAGCAGAAGCAGATGCAATTAATACAGCATCAGCAGACGCAACAAGTAAAGCAAATGCGGCACAATCAGCAGCAGAAGCTACAGCGGCGGCAGATGCAACAAGTAAAGCAGATGCGGCACAAGCGGCGGCTATTTCAGCAGTAACAAACGGTGCAGGAGCAGCTTTTGATACATTAAAAGAAATCCAAGATGCTATGGCAACAGATGCTGAATTAACAGCAGCAATCAGTGGCTTAACAATTGGTGACGGCACAATTACAATTACAGCAGGCAACGGTATGTCAGGTGGTGGAACATTCTCTACAAACCAAACTGGTTCTGGAAGTATTTCAGTTGCTATGTCAGGTTCATTCACTGGCGACTTTACAGCAACTGGTGATGTTACAGCATACTCAGATGATACACTAAAAACTAACGTTCAAGTTATTGATGGTGCATTAGGCAGAGTTGAAGCTATACGTGGTGTTACTTTTGATCGTATCGAAGACGGTTCAACATCAACAGGTGTTATTGCTCAAGAACTAGAAGCAGTATTACCACAGGCAGTTAAAACAGACGACAACGGAGTTCGTCATGTTGCTTATGGTAACATTACTGGTCTACTAATTGAAGCAGTAAAAGAACTATCTGCACAAGTAGCAGAACTAAAAAAGTAATTTATATTACTTAACAATATAGAGAGTGTGAGAAATTGCACTCTCTTTTTTTATAAACAAAGTATTTTATGATAAATACATTATATTAAGTCCATTTGGAGAAAATATCAATGACATTTAGAAAAATACAAACAACAAATCTTGTTAGCACAGAAACGGCTTTTACAGATCCTTTAATAATCCTTAACAAAGATGGCACCACAGCTACAGATGTTGGATTTTTAAGTAGAACAGGAAATGATACATATACAGGATTAATTAGAGATAGTGACACTTCTAAATATTATTTAATTGATAGTATTGATATGACTAATCAAGCAACAAATGATATTAGTGCAACAGATTCATCAATAAGTAAAGCAACATTGGTATTAGATACTATAGAAGTAACCTCATTAACTGCTGATAGTTCATTTGTTTTACCAAAAGGAACAGCAGCTAATAGACCAGCAAGTCCTGTAGAAGGACAAATGTATTTTAACACAGAAACTAAAATGTTTGAAGGTTATAACGGTACAGCATGGAAACAGCTAATACCGTCCGAATACCAAGAAACTTGATAAATACATGTAACTTGGAGAAGACAAAATGGCTTTTAAAATAGTAAATGATACAGTAATACACAATAATACAAATGTTCAGGTTGATAGTATGCCTGTATTAGTAGGCGATGGAGATCCTGCTACAAAAGTATTAGTACAAAACGTTATACTAGATGGTGCTACTGTTGATATGACACAGTCTATAGCATTACTAGATACAGACGATATTGCAGAAGGCGCAACTAATTTATACTTTACTGATGCATTAGCGCAAGGAGCACTTGCGACAGATATTTCAACATTAAATACAGCAATAACAACAGGTGATGCTACTACACTAAGCACAGCTAATTCATACACAGATACAAGAGAAACTGCAATTACAACGGCATATCAAGCATATGCTGATGCAGCAGTTTCTACTACAACAGGCGCACTTACAACAGATGATATTGCAGAAGCCAGCAATTTATATTATACAGATACAAGAGTTGATACCTACTTAACAGCTAATTCTTATGCTGATGAAAGTTATGTTGATACAGCAGAAACAGATGCAAAAGCATACACAGATACAAGAGAAACAGCTATAACCTCGGCATATACTACAGCAATTGCAAATAGTAGTAGTTCAAGCAGCACAACTTCAAATGCATACACAGATGCAGAAATAGCAACAGCAACAACTAATTTAGAAGCATACACAGATACAGCGGTAGCAAATGTTGTTGATTCGGCGCCAGCAGTATTAGACACATTAAATGAACTAGCAGCGGCATTAGGCGATGATGCAAATTTTGCAACAACTGTAAGTAACGATCTTGGAACCAGAGTAAGCAAAGCCGGTGATACTATGGCTGGAGCCTTAACACTTCCAGGTGCTCCAACAAATGCTAATCATGCTGCAACAAAATCATATGTTGATACTGCTTATACAGCAGGTAATGGATTATCATTAAGTGGAACAGAATTTTTAATGAGTGGAAGTTACACAGGTGATTTTACAGCAACAGGAGATGTTACTGCGTACTCAGATAGAGCATTAAAGCGTAATATAGAGACAATAGAAAACAGTTTAGATAAAGTTATGCAAATGCGTGGAGTTACATTTGAGAAAGATCAAAAACAAGGACTTGGTGTTATTGCTCAAGAAGTAGAATTAATTATACCAGAAGTTGTAAAACAAGATCAACATGGAATGCGTAGTGTAGCATATGGAAACATTGTGGGTGTTCTTATTGAAGCAATAAAAGAACAACAAAAGCAAATTGAAGAATTAAAATCTAAAATTAAATGAGGTTTATATGTCTAGACTAGTTACATTTGGTTGTAGTTTAACACAAGGTCAAGCACTCGAAGAAAACACTGAATTTTCAGAACTAAGCTGGCCTTATGTATTAGCAAAAAAATTAGATAAGACATGTGTCAATAACGGTGAAAATGGTGCTAGTGCTAAAAGAATATGGTATAATATTCTTGAAACTAATTTTGAACCAGATGATATAGTGGTAATTTTATGGACACATATGGATAGATGGTGTATTGTATACGAAGACCATCGAGGTGATGTTGATTATCAAGATTGGGATATATATCCTAATCAAAAAGAAGAATATAGAAATACTACATCAAAAACAACTGTAGGCATGAAAAATTTAAACCCAGGTTTTTATAATGACGAAGACAAATTAATGCACATGTGGTATGAACATTTTCACACAGATCTCGATATGACTTTACAATATTATTTACATGTAGCACATGCAAATACCTGGCTTAATAATAGAGTATCAAAAGTATATAACCTAAAAGCATCTGAGCCAGACAGAGTTGCATCTTTTAATGAAGTGCCTTTCTTAAAAACAGATATGGATACTATGAGAGATAATTATCCTAAGGCATTAGATAATCATCATCCAGGTCCTTTAGCTATGGAAAAATTTGCAGAATCAATTTATCAAGAAATACAAAATAAAAACTACTAACATTAGTTTTTATTCATAGTAGATAAATAACTGTAGATAGGTTTATCCTATGTTAACATTAATAAACTAACAAGGAGATTTAAGAATGGCAGCATTACCAGGAACAGGTTCGACACTGTCAATGGGTACAGTTCGTAACTATTTTGGTTTAAGTGGAACTATCTCTATGTCGACACTCGGAAATTTTATTTCACCATCAGTAACAACAAACATAGCTCTTTCAGCTACGTTTGGCGGATGGCAAAACCCTAATGCTTATGGTACAGCATCAGGTGTAGATCCAGCAAACGACGAAGGGCCAGGAGCAGTTTACCCAACACCGGACGGCGTAAACACAATCTAATATTCCCGATAATCTATAATCACTGTCAAAAAAACACTTGACAGTGATTTATTTTTCATTTAAAATACAACTAAATATATGTACAAGTAAACTCAACACAGGAGAAAACTATGAGTATTAGAACAAAATATGAAATTGAAACATTTGTTTTAGGAGCACATCCGTCCATTGCACGTAAAGCAATGGCATTACAAACTGAACTAATGTCAGCACGTGCGTCAAGTCATCCAGACTTAGCTGTCTTAGAATTAGTAGCAACAAACTTTGAATCTGAAAACGGTTCGATTGATTCGCTTATTGCTAATGTTGAAGAAAGCGAAGAAGAATACTGGGTAAATCGTTTAGCAAAATTAGCAGCTATTGATATTTTAACAATTGGTAAAGTTCAACCAGAACATATGTCATACATGGCATCAATGTCAGATGAAGCATTTGCTGCAACAGTAAAATCTGCAACTGCTCTTGCAAAATCACTTAATACAAGTGTTCAAGAAATTGAAGCAGAACTAGAATCAGAATTAGCATAACATATAATAATAATGGTAAGTATACCTAATCATTATTACAAAACTGATAAATCCGCAAATGTAGCAATTTGCGTTCCTGTGCGTGATACAGTTACAGCGGTTTTTGCACATAGTCTCGCTATGCTTATGAAAAAGTGTGGCGAGACTGGTTTATCTACTACCTTACATTTTAACATGGGTAGTGAAGTAGCTATGCAAAGACAGCAACTAGTAGATCAAGCATTACAAACAAGTTGTTCACATATTATGTGGATAGATTCAGATATGCAGTTTCCCGTAGATGTATTAAATATGCTACTAAGCCATAAAAAAGATATTGTAGCAGGAAATTATTCAACAAGAGTTCCTCCGTATAGGCCAGTTGCCTTTACAAATCCAAAAGATTTAGATAGTAGATGTTTTCTAGGAACAGGTCTCGAAGAAGTTTGGGCAGTAGGTAGTGGTATGATGCTTGTAAATAGAAAAGTATACGAAGACATACCAAAGCCTTTTTATAAAATTGAATACGATGAAAATTATAATAGCCTTGTAGGAGAAGATGTTTACTTCTGTAATAGCGCACATAAATATGGTTATACAGTATTTGTAGATCACGCATTAAGTGATAAAATTGCACACGTAGGTACACGTGCATTTACAATAAAGGATGATTGCAATGATTAATATGAAAGAGTTCCAAGGACAAAGTGTAGTAACACCTTGGGACAGGTTAAAAAAATATATTTTTAATTCATACCCTATAGTTAGAGTTGATAAAAGAGCAACAAGAGACGATACACTTCTTACATTAGCAAATGAGCATAGAGATAAAAGTGAAATGGTTTGGGTTGTAAATGATAGTGCAAATATAAGAAAAGATTTTCCTTGGCATTATAGACCAAGTGGAGATGGTAGAAATTACATACATAAATTTCCAACAGTAACAAAAAGAACCAAATCTACATTACTACACGGAGATATATATTTGGTTCCAACAGGTAGCTTATATCTGGGCAGTTACAAAAATAGAATTATTGCTTCTTATCAAAAAACAGACTTTGATGTGTTTATGATTAGTTATCATGAAGCAGAAGCAGATGCAAACTTTATAAAACTAAAACAAAAATTTCCTGATGCAAAACACGTAAAAAATGTAGAAGGTATTGCAAATGCACATAAAGAATGTGCTAAACAATCTGAAACAGAAATGGTTTATATAGTTGATGCTGATGCAGATATTGTTGATGATTTTTATTTTAATTATCTTCCACCTATGAGCAAACGTAACAATACAACATATGTATGGAGCGCACGTAACCCAATTAATGGATTAGAATATGGATATGGTGCTGTAAAATTATTTCCAAGACAACAATTGTTAGATATGGGACATGAACTTCCTGACTTTACAACAGGTGTTGCATTTTATCAACCTGTTGCTGATGTAAGCAATTATACAAGATTTAATAGAGATCCTTATAGAACATGGCGTAGTGCATTCCGTGAATGTGTTAAACTTGCATCAAGTGTAAATCCAAATCAAAAACAAGACGAAACAGATGCTAGACTTGAAACATGGACAACTGTAGACAATGGAGAACGTTTTGGTCGTTATTGTATAAAGGGTGCATTAGAAGGAAAAGCATACGGATTAGAACATAAAGGTGATGTTGAAGCTCTTAGCAAGATTAATGATTTTGATTGGTTGCGTGAGCAATTTGTTGCTAGTATGAAAAAACGTATTACAGAAAATTAATCTACTCAGCTTTATGAGTTTTATAAATTATTTTAACTTTTTTATTAAATTCATTATCTCTTAATTGTATATTAGCACCAGGATGCAATGGATTAGGATAGTTTCCTATTTTAACCCAAGCATATCCATTACTTTCGTCATTTAGAATAGGAATAAATTCTTTTTGTACAATAGATACAAAACTATGATATTCAAATTTTTTATTTGGCGATGTAAATTTGTTTAAAGGTATTACTTTTATTATACTCGGTAAAGTTCCTAATTCTTCATAAATTTCTCTATAAAGTGTTTCGCTTGGTCTTTCGTTACCTTCGCTTTTGCCACCAAAAAAGCCCCAAGTGTTTGGGTGCTTTACTTTACTTCCTCGTTGTTGTAATAAAATTCTTCCAGTATTTAAACTTAAAAAAATACAGCCACTTGCTTCAATCATAGATACAATCGCCAATACCCTGCGTTATACACGCCTTCGTTACTATTTAACCATTCGGATCCGTTCCATTCTAGTTGATCGTTGTTTGCAACGTTAGTAACATATTCAGTGGTATTTATTGACGAGCTATCAAATGTTATAGTCCAGTTTGTTCCATCATATTGAATTATATCAAATCTATTTGCAGTTAGACCTCCCCAATATGAATTAACTGGTAAATCATTTAGTAAGAGATATCGCTGTCCTGAAATTTGTGCAGGAACTGTTCCATCTCCAGGATAATTATTTGTTGGATCTACTAATGCATTAACTGCAACTACTGTGTTTGCTGGTAATGTTGTTAAATCAATATCAACATTTAATATATTTATATTTCCTTGATTAATACTTACTTTACCTACAATATCATTTGATTTATCACTAGGATCTGACCCATTTTTTCTTAACCTTACTTGACTTATTCCGTCTCTTATCACGCCAAAAGGTTTAGTTTCTTCTGCCCAATTGAGAGGTTGTCCGTTATCATTTAAACTAGTTCCATCTTTATTTAAAAGGAATAGTTGTGCGTTTTCAAATCTGGATTTTTTATCTTCATATGTAACAATTGTGTATTCTAGTGTATTTTTGTTAAAAGGTAAATTTTCTTTAAAGTCTTCTAAGTCTTCATCTGTAAGACTATATAATTCATTAATTACTGTATGTATTAATCTTTGTCTTTGTATTTTTGCAGGTGGGTTTATAAACACTGGAATGTCAAAACTTAAAGTGCTTACATCTATAATATCATCTATACTTGATCCAACACTTCTACTAGACCAGTTTGTGTTTGTCATTTCCACATGTGATAAAGCACTCCAGTCTACTATATTATTGCTTGTTCTAATGTCTAATGTTGGATTAAATAATACTAGTATCTGTTCCAATAATTGTAATTTTTGATCTGTATTAGAAGTCCAAACATCACAATTCATCTGGAGCATATAAGGTACAGGTGCATGTCTTTCAACGGTGTAATTATTACCACGTTCGTTTATATACTCGTTTGTGTCTTCGTCAAATTTCTTTTCATACACTTGCATTTTTTCAGTGTAATCTTGATATGTTCTTCTTTCTGGTAGCATGTTTAGTGCAGTTACGTAACAACTTATAAATGGAACACTGTTAACAACATTTTCACTGTTTTCACGTGTAATATGTGCTGCCATACGATTTATATCGCCATATCTTACAGGAACTTTTTGATATATAGGTAAACTTTCATCGTCTTTGCCCATTTGAACATTAAAGCCGCTAAACAGTCTAATGAACTGTTGAATATATCTTCTTATTTGTTTGTCGTAAAAATATTGTGCCATTATTCAAAATCACTTTTTGGTTTAAGCGCCTGTGATAGAGATTGACGCTCAGGAAATTCTTGATTATCAACTACAGTAGTTGAATTGTTGTTTATAAACGAGCTAGCATTATATGTTCTATCACTCCATGTGTCGTCTGTAACATTATCGTATAATCTATGCCATCTGCTGCCTCGAAATACAAATAATCTATTAGGTGTAAAATCAGTTCTTACAAAATAATCACTATCATTTGGATTTTGTGGAAATTGATCACCTGTCTCTAATGTTTCTCCGTGATCGTATTCGTTATTTTCACTATCAACACCAAATAAATGATCTGCAAGTGGTAGTCCAGTTGGATTAGCTGCTTCTGCACTAGCAACAATTGCATTTGAAATATTAAGTTCTGTTTTATAAGAACTTATATCATTCTTAAGTGAGTTTTCATCTGCGGCTGTGCCTAATATATCTGCATATTCTTGTGTATCTGTCAATGGTGCTACTTTCACTCTCCAAATGTGTGGATACCATGTTTGAGAAAATCCTTCAGCACTTCTTGCAGCATCTTGAACAACATAAAATTTGTTAATTGCATCTTTTTCGGCTGTAAGTAACAGTTCGTCACGTAAGTGAGGTAATTCTAAAACATCTCCTGGCATTAATTTTCTGTTTAATCTTTCAATCATATCGTTGATATGAAATGTTATAAACAATGTATCGTTTGTAAGGAATAATCCAAACTGTGTAAGATCAAAATCATTATCACTTACATTATATACACCACGTAATTCATAAATATCAGGATCATATTTACGATCTCTGTTTTCCATAAACAGTAGATCCTGTATTTGTGTTTCGTCAATAAGACCTTCTGGATTTATTTCTTCTCCAGTTATAAAATCTTTTTCTAATCCACTTCCATAATTTGGTTCACTAGGATCTTCATTATTTGATTGTGGACTTGGACCTAAGTATTTATGAACATGTATTGCTGTTCCACCAATGTCAAATTGTTCACGGACGCCTCTGTCCATAAATTTAAAGTCATTGCCTTTGTATGGTTTGTATAAACTGAGTCTTGGCATAATAATTCCTTAATATAGTGTATTTATGACAATGTGTATATAAAAATTTACTTGACAATTCTTTAATTTCGTTTACAATAATAACATCTAGATAAGAAAAGAAAAGGAAAACATATGTTTAGGTTTTTTAAGAACCGAAAATGGTGGTTATGGAGTTGGCTAGGGTCAGCTGCAATTTTAAGTTCACTATGGGTTCAAGTAGAAATTGATGTAAAAATCAATGAATGGTTTGGAACGTTTTACGATATGATTCAAAAAGCACTAGCCACACCAAATGCAATTACTATGGGTGAATATTGGAGTAGTTTAATTGAATTTATATATCTAGCAGGTATATATGTACTAATTGCTGTGATAGTAAGTTTCTTTACAGCTCATTATCTATTCCGTTGGAGAACGGCTATGGTAGAGTGGTATCATAGTGTATATGATAAAGCAAGAACCATAGAAGGTGCCGCACAAAGGGTACAAGAAGATACGATTAAATTTAGTCGTATCATGGAAGGACTTGGAACAAGTTTCATCGAAGCAATAATGATTCTTATTCAGTTTGTTCCAATTTTATTAGGACTAAGTGCAGGACTAACTATTATGTTCTTTGGAGAATGGCAATATGGACTTGTTACAGGTGCTCTACTTTGGAGTATAGGTGGCACACTATTCCTTATTGGATTAGGATGGGCATTTCGTTTAGTTGGAATCGAATATGATTTACAAAAGAAAGAAGCCGCTTATCGAAAAATTCTAGTGATTGCAGAAGACGATGAAAAAATTCGTCCTAAATCAATTGAAGAATTGTTTGATGGGGTGCGTAGTATACACTTTTTAAGTTATATACGTTATCTTTACTTTAATGTGGGTCGTATTGCATATTTACAAGCAAATGTGCTAAGTGCCTATGTATTCTTAGCACCGGCAATTGTAACAGGTGCAATTACATTAGGTGTAATGCAACAAATTATACGTGCATTTGGTCGTGTTGAAGGTAGTATGCAATATTTACTTAAAGCGTGGCCTACAATTATTGAATTAATGAGTGTATATAGACGTTTAAGAGAATTTGAACGCCAAATTGAAGAAAAATCAAAAGTAGCTATGTAATTTTTTTAAAAAAAATTATAAGTTATTGAAAGCGCAGGATTTTATCTTGCGCTTTTTTGTTGACAAGCAAGACATCTTAGTGTAAGCTATATATAAGTTGCAAATAAGGATATAACATGTTAGCAATAGATCATAAAACGTATTTAGATTATGTAGCATACAACCGTGCTAAAGGTTATGGCGCATTTCCAGAAGATCTTTGGAATGCATTAAAAGAACAGGAGGAAGAATTATGCAATTAAATACTGCAATTAATGTTCTAACAAAAAGAGCAGAAGATTTTTATGGTAAGTCGTTTAATTGGTTGGTCGATGCTATGGATAATGGCTTTGATGAAAATAACAGTATTACTAAAGCATACAAGATTTACAAGAAGAAGAATTAGAAAATAATTAAAAAAAAGGTTGACAAGTAAGATATCTTACTATATAGTAGTTATATAAGTTGAAAAAGGAACAAACAATGAAATATCAGATATTACAAATTCGTGCTACAGACGCTGAAATTGATCTTTTTAATTCAAGTGAAGATTATGATGCTGTTCCAAAAATTAAAGCAAGACGTGATATGTCTTTTCCTATACTTGTAAAATCAACTGTAGAAGCTCTTGCAAAAGATGCATTTAATAGCGGATTTTATACACATGTTGCAAACATTACTGCAAGCGATTTAGAGCATGTTTTTGAAATCGGTAACATTGGTCCTGAAGAAAACATTGAACGCCTTGATCGTATGGCAAGTATTAGTGTAGGTGATATTGTCATTGATGGAAACAATATTGTCTGGGTTGTTGCAGATTATGGTTTCAAGGAAGTAATGGAACTACAAACTGTATAATGAAAAAAATAACTTCATATTCCAAATACAGTGATTATTTAAAAGACTGTATAAGATTTGGAATTGAACCCATATCTCGTAATTTATGGAACTATGAATGTATGAAAGATACTTATGATAACTAATACGGAGTAAATAATGGAATATATAAAACAACTTCTTCAAACTTATCAAGCACAGATGGCTGGTCAATGGCCTGGCGATGAAAATGAAACACTTGACAAAATTGAAGAAGTATGTAATGCTCTTAATATTAGCGTAGAAGATGCGTTTGAATGGATAGATTAATAGGAGATAGAAATGGCACGTAAACCTGTAAAAGCAAAAGCACTTAAAAAAATACGTAAAGGTGCATTACAAGATCCATCGTGGGCTGGATATGAAACATGGACTGGTTTAGAGTTCCATCGTGCTAAACAAGCCGCTAGCGATTATTATTATAGAAATTATAAAGCAAGTGATCTAAACGAGTTTACATATAAATGGATGATCAATAACGGCTATACTAGAGAAGATGTACGTTGTGCTAAAGCAGATAAGAGTTACAATATATCACAGCCAGTAGGATATGTATGTCGTATGCTTGATTGTGGTATGCCTGATTATTATGAGCCACATAATGAGCATTGGAAATCTTGTCCAGGTACAAGTGGAGAAATCCAACCTTCTATTCCATGGATTAAGCAAAAAATTGAAGCTGCAATCGAAGGCGGTAAACCGTATGTAGAAGAAGCAAAAGCAAAAGCAGATGCTGAAAAGTCTAAAAAACCTTACAAGCCTAGCATTCAAGAACTCATGTTTGAGGCTAGTTGTGCTATGACTGAAGGTATTGAAGAATTCCTTGATGATTTTGTCCGTAATACAGATCCTAGTGTAGTAAAAGATTTTGAGCCTGTAAAAATTTTACGTGGTGTAGGATGTAAAATGGGTCATGCGAGACAAATTCGTAAATTTTACGAAGGTGAACTAGAAGAAGCAGTAGAACTTAATACAAAAGTTGGTAAGCGTGATATGGATGATATGCGTGAACAACTCGAAGAAGGTTATTCGCATTTAGATGCAAAACAAAAAAAAGCATGGTTAGAAGTTTATCGTAAAGTTATAGATGCTTGTGATATTATTATTGCAGAAAGTAAAGCAACAAGGAAGCCTCGAAAAGCAAAAGTTAGAACTGCAAATGATGTTGTAAAGAAACTTAAATTTAAAGCAAGTGATAGCACATATGGAGTTGCAAGTATTCCAGCAACAGATATTGTTGGTGCAAATATACTTGTAGTTTTTAATACAAAGAATCGTAAACTTGGATTATACTATGCAAGTAATATTGATCCTAAAGGACTACAGCGAGATGGTACAGGACTAAGTGTAAAAGGTACAACTATTATTGGTTATGATGAAAAGAGAAGTTTACAAAGAACTATACGTAAACCTAGTGAATTCTTGCCACAGGTAAAGAAAACAACTCGTGCAAAAACAGAAAAACTGTTTGATAGTATAAAAACTACAGAAACAAAGCTCAATGGACGTATGAATAGTGAAACAATTTTGATTGCGGCGTTTAACAAGTAAAAGTCGATAAATACAATGTAGGAGATACATTGTAATGACGGCAAGAAATAAATTATCAAAAGAAATAGAACTTCGTTTAGGCGGAGGTATGGTTGATGTAGAACTTGATCCCGAGCACTACGAACTTGCTACTGATAAAGCACTTGCAAAATATCGTCAACGTGCAGAAAATGCAGTAGAAGAGAGTTTTATAATTCTCGAAATGCAAAAGGAACAAAGTGAATATACACTTCCAAAAGAAATTATAGAAGTAAAAGACATTTATCGCAGAACAACAGGTATTAGTAGTGGGACGGGTAATAATATTGAACCGTTTCAAGCTGCATATATGAATACATATCTTCTCGGATCTAGTAGAAATGGTGGACTTGCTACTTTTGACTTTCTACAACAAAACAGAGAAACAATGGGTAAACTATTTGGTGCTGAAATTATGTTTACTTGGCGTCCACAAGAAAGTCGTCTAATACTTCATCGTAAAATAAAAGCACCAGATACAGCGGTGTTACATGTATACATGAATAGAATTGACGAAGACTTATTAACTGATCATTATGCGGCACCATGGATTAAAGATTATTCATTTGCTCATGCTAGATTAATGCTTGCTGAAGCACGTGGTAAGTTTACACAAATTGCAGGTCCGCAAGGCGGAACTACAATGAACGCAGATCAGTTACGTACTGATGCATTACAGGAAATTGACAAGCTAGAAACTGAACTTACAGTATACAATGATGGGTCAGCAGGCTTAGGTTTCATAATAGGCTAATGGAATTTTTATTTAAGGCTTTAATAAGCGGACTTATTGTTGCGACAGTAAGTTCACTATCTTTAAAAAATGCAACCATTGCAGCAGTAGTTATGGGAATTCCTTTTACAGCATTACTGAGTATGGCATTTATGTATTACAACGGTGTTGATTCGAACACATTTGCACAATTTAGTTTTCAAACGATATACTTTGTCTTGACAAGTTTAGTTTTTTTTGTTATATTTGGATTAGGAATTGGTAAACTAGGTTTTTGGCCAAGTATGGGACTTGGTATCTTAGTTACAATAATTTTATTTAATATTGTTTTGAGGATTTTATGAAAAAAGTTGTAGGTATTTGTGGGTTAATAGGACACGGTAAAGATACAGCAGCAGGTTTTTTAATTGAACAAGGATATCAGCGTATTAGTTTTGCTGGTGTATTAAAAGATGCCTGTGCTAATATTTTTAGTTGGGATAGAATATTACTAGAAGGCAATACAACAGAATCTCGTGTATGGAGAGAAACAGTAGACGAATGGTGGGCTGATAGATTAGGCATTGAAAATTTTACTCCTAGGTATGCTTTACAATATATAGGCACAGATGTTTTAAGAACACACTTTCATCCTGATATATGGGTAGCGGCATGCGAGCGTCAAATAGAAATGACAAATAGAAATGTTGTAATTAGTGATTGTAGATTTTTTAATGAACTTGGTGTAATAAAAAAATTAGGAGGAACTACTGCGGTAGTGTGGAGATTAGATAAACCTGATTGGTGGGCTACCGCTTGTGGTGTAAACAAAGCAGGAACACCTAGTTCAAATAATTCAATGAATATTGTATTCCCCGAAGTACACCCAAGTGAATGGAGTTGGGCAGGTTGGAATTTTGATTATAAAATAAACAACACTGGAACATTAGAAGATTTGCAATCAAGAACTCTTGAAGTTTTTGTCTGATTTGATAAATATAGACTCTATAATTCTGTAACCACCCCTTTTTACCCAATAGCGAATAAATACAGTTAGAAAATGATTCTAACTAGTAAAGGAGCTATTATTATGGCAAATCTTGTTTCACCTGGAGTCCAGGTTACTATCTCAGACGAATCAGTTTACGGTCCAGCTGGTGCAGGCACTGTACCAATGTTATTCATTGCTACAGGTGCAGACAAGGTGGATCCTACTGGTACGGAAGTTGACGGTATTGCAAAATATACCAAGTCAGCGGAAGCCGGCAAACCAATTCTAGTTACATCACAAAGAGAGCTAACACAATACTTTGGTAATTGTGATTTCCGCAAAGTAGCGGGCTCAGTAATGCAAGGTGATGAAACTAACGAATATGGTCTGCTAGCAGCTTACTCATTCTTAGGTCAAAGTGCGGCGGCATATATTGTTCGTGCAAACACTGACTTAACATCTTTACGTCCACAGGCAACAGCGCCAGTGGGCAATCCAGCTAATAACACATATTGGTTGAACCCTTCAGCAAGTGACTGGGGTATTTTTGAATACAGCGCAAGCGGCTGGACAGCAAAAACACCAACTGTTGAAATCGTAGCTAGCGGTGCACCAACAGTAGCAGCAGTTAACGGTTCATACCTGGTGCTTATTATAAATTCAACTACATCTACAAAAGTAGAATACTATATCGGCGAAGGCGGTGCATGGGAAAATCTCGACTCAGGTTGGGGAACAGGTACAGCTACACTAGCGCCACATTATTCAGTTCCATCATCACCTTCAGCAGGTGACGTATGGATAAAAACAACACGCCCAGGTGCAGGTACAGAACTTGACATAGGCTTGTTTACAACAACAGCGGGTGCATTTGTAAAACAAAGTGTAGTATATGCACAAGCAACTACACCAGCAGGCACTACATCAGATACATTTGCAGACGGCACAGCAGCCACTGCACGTAGTTTTGCAGAAGGCGAACTATGGATGGATTTAGGTGACGGTAGTTTTGAAATCAAACGTTATGACAGTGTTCAATCACAGTGGGACGATATTGCAACTGATAGCTCAGTAGCAACAGGCGGCTATGTAATTACAGTACAAATAGCAGAGCCAACAGGTAATCCAGTAGATGGCACAATTTGGTTTGATCCAGATGTAAACGATCTAGCAATTTACGAAGTTGCATTAGATAGCGGTGTCCAAAAATGGAAACGTATGACTGATATTCAATATAGTACACAAGCACCAACAAGCGATTCAGGTGGTGCAGCATTAGCAGATGGTGATTATTGGATTGATACAGATGCAGATGGATATCCAGCAATGTATCGTCATAACGGCTCGGCATGGGTTCGTAAAGATAACACAGATCAATCAACATCAAATGGTATTGTATTTGGCGACATTACAGCAAATGATACATCAGCAGGCACTTTTGAAGCTACTCTATTAGCAGGCGCTCCAAACCCATTACTATACCCAGTGGGAACAAGTGCAGTTAATATGTGTCGTTCAGCAAACACTGTAAGAATGTACGATGCAGACGCTAGCACAACTTGGAAATGGCGTAACCACGCAGGTAATCAAGCTGACGGCTCAGGCTCGTTTGGTAGACTTGCACAGCGTAAAGTTGTAGTAGCAGCGATGCAAGCAAGTGCATCAGGTTCTGAACTACGTGAAGATACAATTGCAATGCGTTTACTTGCAGCTCCAGGTTATCCAGAAATGATGGATGAAATGGTCGCATTAAACAGCGACCGTGACGAAACAGGTTTTGTTATTGTTGACGCACCATTCCGCTTAAATCCAACAGAAGCAGTAGCATGGATTAAAGGTAACGGTGCAGCAGAAAATGGAGAAACCGGGTTACTTACAAATAATACATATGCAGCAACATATTATCCTCATGTTCTTGCAACAAACCCTGTAACAGGTGATAGTGTAGTTGCACCAGCATCTCACTCGGCATTGTTTACATTTGCATTTTCAGATAACATCAGCTTTCAGTGGTTTGCTCCAGCAGGTTTAACACGTGGTGTTGTTCAAAACGCAGCAGGTGTTGGTTACATTAACAGTGAAGGTGAATTTACACCAGTATCATTAACACAAGGTGCTCGTGATGCAATGTATGAAGCAAAATTAAACCCAATTGCTAACTTCCCATCAGATGGTATTGTTATTTTTGGTCAGAAGACTTTACATTCGGGCGCAAGCGCACTGGACCGCGTCAATGTTGCTCGTTTAACAGCATACCTAAGAGAACGTTTTGCAGTAATTGCTCGTCCATTCTTATTTGAAGTAAATGACGAACTAACAAGAACAAATGCAAAACAGGTTTTTGATGGTTTCTTAGGAAACATTATGCAACAGCGTGGTTTATATGACTTTGCAGTAGTATGTGACGAAACAAACAACACTCCAGCAAGAATAGATGCTAATGAATTCTACATTGATGTAGCTATTGAGCCTACAAAATCAGCAGAATTTATCTACATTCCAATTCGTATTGTAAATACTGGAGAACTTGGCTAAAAATAGTTAAAAAATACAAAAGAGACCGTGGTTTTTAAGCGGTCTCTTTTTTTTGGCCAAACTTTGATAAATACATAGTATAACAAACTAGATTGTTTATAGGAGATATAAAATGCCAGTTATTTCAAACTTTGGTGTGCCGGTTAATGGAAACGATGGCACAACATTAATGCCAAAACTACAGTATCGCTTTCGTGTGATATTTAATGGTATTGGTAAAGCAGGAAATGCTAAAAAAGAGCTTACACAAAATGTAATTAGTGTATCTCGTCCAAATATGTCACACGAAGAAGTGATAGTAGATTCATACAACTCAAAAACTTACCTTGCTGGTAAGCATACATGGGAACCAGTAACAGTTGTTTTCCGTGATGATATGACATCAAATGTAATTAAAGCACTAGGTGAACAACTTAACAAGCAAGTAGACCACAGTGACCAAGCTTCGGCAATTGCAGGCGAAGGTTATAAGTTTGGTGTTGAAATTCAAACACTAGATGGTAACAACGGTCAAAACTCTGCACCAGCACAATTTGATAATTGGAAACTAATGGGTTGTTTTATTCAAAACGTTCAATATGGTGATTTAAATTATGCTACATCTGATATGGTTCAGGTAACACTTACTTTACGTTACGATCATGCAGAACATATTATCGATTCAACTGATGTGTTAAGTAAAGAAACACGTAGCGCAGACGGTGAATTCGCTCAAGGTTAATAGGATATAGCCAATGGGTTTAGGTAGTAAAGCACACGAAGTATACGGTCAGAATCTGACAGTTGGATCAGTGACACTAGTTCCAAGATCTAAATTTAACTTTACAGTAAATATGACTCATCGAAATCCATCAGCTTTAGGTGGACTAGTTACTACTGATTTTGAGCGTATTGCTAGTATCAGTATGCCTGGCTATAATAAAAAAGCACAAACACTGAACCAGTATAATAAGAAAAGAGTAATACAAACGGGTATTGATTATGCTCCTATTACTATGCTCGCTTACGATACCAGAGATGGCGAATTTGAAATGTTTTTAAAACAATACTCTGAATATTATTATGCTGGATCAATGAATTACGGTAGTAGTTTTGTTGAATTTAATAATGCACTTGCTGGTACTAAATTACAACAAGATAAAAATTATATTACTGAACTATCTATTATTAGAGTAAACAGTAATGAAGACACAAATATCATAAAAGTATATAATCCAATGATTACTAATATTGATGCTGATACACTTGATTATAGTGAAAGCGGGCTAGTTCAATATAGAATTACATTTATATACGAGGGATATGATATTAAATCAAACAATAATCCTATTTTAACAGAGCAGATATATGATCCAGGTAATAGAGGTTTTACTCCTGAAAGAGGTTTTATTACTCAAGACGACAGATTAGCAGGTACTGATGTAACCAATGGACAAGAACAAGGAGCATTAGTTGGTATAGATGCTCCAGTTACAGATGAAAACGTATTTGACACCAAAGGCGAATAACAAATGCCAAAGTATCAAAGTGGCAAATATGCTCCAATAAATCCAGATAAGTATTTAGGTAAGCGTGTTCCGCATTATAGAAGTGGATGGGAGCTTGCTGTATTTCGTATGTGTGATAATCATCCTGCTATATTAGGTTGGGGGTCAGAAACACATAGAGTGCCATATCGTAATCCTTTAACAGGTAAGCAAAGCACATATGTTCCTGATTTGTTAATAGTATACAAAGATAGAAAAGGTAGAAATCATGCAGAAATTGTAGAAATTAAACCAGCAAGTCAAACATTAGGTGAAGCGAGAACACAGGCACAAAAAGCAGCAGCAATTGTAAATCAAGCCAAGTGGGAAGCTGCAAATGTATGGGCAAAAAGCAATGGACTACGATTTAGAGTAATAACAGAAAATCAAATCTTTAATAGGCCCAAAAAAGGCAAAAAGAAATGACAAAAAAATACTTTCACGAAGTATGGCCTGCCATTGAAGAAGAGCTTAGAATTAGTTTAGAAACATCTAAGTTAAATACAGAAGAACGTAGACAACAGAAAAAACAAAAACATATGGAAAAAAGAAAGGGTAAATTTTACCCTAAAACTAATAGACCAGGTAAAAGAAAATGACAAAAAAACTAGAAGAAGAATTAGATTTACCAGCAATTGAAGATATGCTTCCAAAAGATGAAGAACAGGAAGTAGAGCCAACTGCTGAAGAAATTCAAGCAAATATTGTAGAATATCAAGGTGATATGGGTATGCTAGATCGTGTTGATGCTGCATTACCTACAGTAGAAGGTTTGCAAGAATTAGACAGAGAAATGGATCAGTATGCACAAAAGGCAATGGATACATTTGATGATCTAGTTGATTTAGGAAAAAACGTAGAAGATAGACATGCAGCACCTATTTTTGATAGTGCGGCTAAAATGATTACAGCAGCATTACAAGCAAAGACTGCAAAATTAGATAAAAAAATGAAAATGCTTGAGCTACAACAGCGTCAACATAAACTTGAAAAAGAAAGTGAAAAAATTGATGCATATGTTGCTGCTCGCAACAAAGAAATTGGAATAGAAGATCCAGAATCAGTTGAAGGCAAGTTTATAGGCGATAGAACTGCTATGCTTGCTGAAATTATGCAAAATATAAAAGAAAACGATAAATAGTATTATAGGAGAACTATGCTATGAAATCATATCTACAATATCTACAAGAATCAAAACAAACGTGGAAATTTAAAATCAAATCAGTGACTCAACTTAGCGATGATGATGCTGATAGAATAGAAAAGCACCTAATGAAATACGACTCAAAAGGACTCGGTGCTGAGAAGAAAACAATGCTGCAAAGCACACCACGTGATTTTCCAAGCCATAGAGGCTATGAAGTTTTTACATACGAATTTGAAACTGCACTACCTGTGAGTAGTCATCAAATAAAAATTGAAATAGGCAATATGCTAGGACTAAGTGACTCAGTTTTTAAAGTAAAAGGCGATCATGAAGTAGATCCAGATGAAAATGTAGAGCAAAAAGATGTTGAAAGTGTTTTAGCCGATGGCGAATACAAAGATGCAGAAAAAGTAGATAGTGAAGATTATTATGGCGATAAGTTTAACACAAGTTTTGTGCAAGAATTATTAAAGCTGCGTAAACAAAAGGAGAAAGACAGTGAGTGATTTAGATAGATTAGTAGCACTAGCTGGACTAGCTACAGATAACGTAGCTCAGGGTGCAACAAATGAAACAACAATAGAAGAAAGTGACTGCGATTGTGATTGCGGAGAATCACCATGTAATACATGCGGTGAAGACCATCACAACGTAAAAGAAGGCAGAATGGCTGATTTAGCAGATATTGATGCAGCATGGCCAGAAATCTCTGCATTAAAAATGAAGTTGCATGATCAAGGTATGGAACCTGAAGAAGCACAAGATGAAGCTGCAGAACAATTAGGTTATGATCCTGAAATGGTTGATCATTACCTTGAATACAAATTTGCAGAAGAAGTTGAAGAAACCGAAGAAGAGACTACAGTAGAAGCAGTAGGCGATGCAGCTGAATGTTTTTATGATATGCAAGATGCATTTGCAGGCGGCGAAGCAGAAGGCGCACACAAATCTCTTATTGATGAACTAGTACGCTACCTAAGCGGCGACCAACTTGAAGATTTTTGTGATGACTTTAAAAGACATCACGACATGGGCATGAACGAAGCAGAAATTGATGAAGCAGACATTGATGAAAATGCTTTTAATCAGGCAGCAGCGGCAGCATCTCGTGCAGGAAAAGATACATTTGAATTTGGTGGTAAAACACATAAAACTACAATGAAAAAAGATACTGCACACAAACTAGACGATGATGTCAACACAGAAGTTAATGAAGCTCCAACAATGGGTACAACACAGTTAATTAATCTTCAAAATTTACTTAAAAATTCAGGTTTAAGTGAAGAATTTATTGAACAAAAAATTAATGAATGGGCAAACACACCATCACCAGAATTAGTAGGCGAACAAGAGCCAACAGCGCATGGTGATGCATATGATTTTGCACAAGGTGTTAATCTAAGTCTAAAGCGTTATTTAGATGCCGAAGATATGAAAGTTGGTCTCAAAGAGCATAAAGTAGAAGATTTAAAAGCTGCTTACAAGGCAAGCAAAGATGAAGGCTAATGAAATAATTGAAAATCTTGCCAACGATAGTGCAGTAAAGCCAAATGCAAAATTTGGTCCTAATGCTAAAAAAGTTGTTGGCGAGAAAAAACGTAAAAGACAACCAGGAAAAAAGACTCATCTAGATATGAGTAAAAAATAGAATCCCCCCAGCAGAACGGTGTAGTTATAATTAACTGCGCCGTTTTCTATTATAAATAGTGTTATGGCAGTAAATGATAAATTAACCAAAACACCATACAAAACAGAAAAGTATACAGAACAACAGTTGGTTGAACTTGCAAAGTGTGCTAATGATCCAAAATATTTTATGAGGGAACATTGCTATATTCAACATCCAACAAAAGGACGTATGAAGTTTGATTTGTATGATTTTCAGGATGATCTAGTAGATTGTTATCATAATAATAGATATAGTATTGCAATGCTTGCTAGACAAATGGGTAAATCAACATGTGCAGCAGGATACTTATTATGGTATGCAATGTTTAATCCAGATCAAACTATTCTCATTGCAGCACACAAATATTCTGGTGCTAGCGAGATCATGCAACGTATAAGATTTGCATATGAAACACTTCCTGATTTTATTCGTGCAGGAGTTACAGCATACAACAAAGGTAGTTTAGAGTTTGATAATGGATCTCGTATAGTTGCACAATCAACAACAGAAAATACCGGACGTGGTTTGAGTATTTCGTTAGCATACTTAGACGAGTTTGCATTTGTGCGTCCTAATATTGCAAAAGAATTTTGGACTTCGCTTTCGCCAACACTTGCAACAGGTGGTAAATGTATAATTACATCAACTCCCAACATGGATGATGATCAATTTGCACAAATTTGGATGGAAGCTGAAAAGAAAATTGACGAATATGGTAATGAACGTACCGAAGGTCGCAATGGGTTTGCTAACATACTTGTTAAATGGGACAAACATCCAGAAAGAGATCAAGATTGGGCTACTGTTGAAGAAGGTAAAATAGGCGAAGAAAGATTTAGACGTGAACACAATTGTGAATTTATTGCTTTTGATGAAACACTTATAGACAGTATTAAACTAAGCAATATGGAAGCACGTGATCCGTATGCAACATTAGGACAAGTACGTTGGTATCGTCCTATTGCAAAAAATCATGTTTATACTATTGCACTTGATCCAAGTTTAGGTACAGGCGGAGACAATAGTGCAATACAGGTATATCAAATGCCCGGTATGAAACAAGTTGCAGAATGGATGCACAATAGAACTACTGTACAAGGACAGATTAAAGTATTACGTGAAATAGCACAATATATAGAAACTGAAACAAGTGGACAATGTGAAATTTATTATAGTGTTGAAAATAATACACTAGGTGAAGCTGCACTTGTTGTTATAGAAGAACAAGGCGAAGAGACTATTCCTGGTACATTCTTATCAGAAAGTAAGTCACATGGAAATGCAAGACGTTATAGACGAGGATTTACTACAACACACAAATCAAAAATTACCGCATGTTCAAAGCTCAAGCATTGGGTAGAAACAGAAAAATTAGAAATTGCAAGTAAAAACTTACTACGTGAATTAAAAACATTTATTAGTAGAGGAAATAGCTATGCTGCAAAAGATGGAGAACACGATGACTTGGTAATGTCTTTAGTATTAGTAATACGTATGTGTATGGAAGTAAGTCGTTACGAAGAAGCTGCATTTGATTACCTACAGGACGATTTTGAAGACGATGACGGTATGGAACCAATGCCGTTTAGTTTACTCTAAATGATAAATAGTATAAAGGAGCAACGCTATGACTCTAGCAGAAGAACTTTTTAATATATTAAAAGGCGCTAATTTAAAATTACGTCTATTTGACACAAATGGACAGAAAACATTGGATGAAGATTCAGCTGCTCGTCTTTATGCTTAT